>Ga0066640_10000203_pt1 | contig 33540 bp, 40 predicted proteins | sample CryGeyCG2114_020_2_FD_59505 | JGI IMG/M metagenome (GOLD analysis project Ga0066640, IMG submission 59505) | Groundwater microbial communities from aquifer - Crystal Geyser CG11_big_fil_rev_8/21/14_0.20 | ecosystem: Environmental > Aquatic > Deep subsurface > Groundwater | place: USA: Utah... | reverse complement strand
GTGGCATAATTCGCAAAGCGAATTATAAGTTTGCTTAAAACTGCAAAGCAGTTTTAAATTTTGCAAAAGCAGAATTTAGCAAACTTAGCTCCGCTTCGCTCCGGGTCGTTTTCTCAGACCCTTGCATTTCCATTAAATCACCACTCGTCAATAGACGAGTGGAAATGCAAGATTATAATCTTTGTACACAAGCAGCAGACAATTTAAATTTCAGAATTTAACGCATCTCTCAGAATCAGCAGACTCGATAAGCGCCTCAGCGAGCTTCACCGCTTCAAGCCCATCCTCGCCAGTCACTAGTGGAGTCTTGTCATCCCGCACACAACTGATAAAATGTTCGATCTCTTTTTTGAGCGGCTCACCTTTCTGCACGACATATTTTGTCATACAGCCTTCAGAGACACCACGCAGGATCTCAGAGTAAGTATAATCATCTTTCAAGTCAGCATTTTCATAGAAACGAAGTTCCTGTGTGATATAATTCGCGACGAACATGCCTTTCTCGCCAGTGATGGTCAGCTCACGTACCTTTGTTGGTGTCAGCCAGTTGATAGAAAGCACCCCAAGCGTCCCGCAATTGAAACGTATGAGCCCTGACAAAAGGTCTTCGTTATTTGTATGTATCCTCTGCGCAGTCTCGGCATATACACGAGTGACATCGGTCCCAGTAAGAAATCTCATGATATCAAGATCATGGACCGCAAGATCACGCACCACGCCGACATCACGGATACGCGCCGGGAAAGGTCCGATTCTCCTCGCATTTATCTTGAACACTTTTCCAAGCTGACCTGCATCAAGCCGTCTCTTCAATTCCAATATCGCCGGATTGAACCGTTCGATATGACCGACCATGAGTTTCACGCCTTTTCTCTTCGCAGCATCGATCAATTTTTTACCATCCTCGACAGTGCCTGCGATCGGTTTCTCGACAAGCACATTGACGCCAGCATCGATGAATGCGCCCGCGACCGACAGATGATGGTTTGTCGGCACAACGACGAGCGCAGCATCTAATTCCTCTTTCTTCACCATCTCCATGTAATCAGAATAACCATTGCAATCAAATTTCTTTGTCGCAACATCGACTAGTTTCTTATCGACATCACAGACACATATCAAATCGACATCTGGTATCTCAGAAGCCACACGCAAGTGGTTCTTTCCCATCGATCCTATACCTACAATCCCAAGTCTGACCTTTCCCATGTTCATTCAATACCTTCAAAAAATTCAATCATGTATTTAATGTTTTCTCTAGTGACCATCGGATGCACTGGAAGCGAGATGACGCCAAGCGAAGCGGCTTCAGACAGTGGGAAATCACCACCGTTATAACCGAATCTGGCAAAATTAGGGTGCAGATGAAGTGGTTTTGGATAATATACACCGCAGCCAATCCCAGCGTCTTTCAGTTTCTCAAGCAATACATCACGCGATAGTGGAGCATCTTCTTTCAATCGGATAGTATACTGATGATACACATGCTTGTTGCCAGACGCAACATGCGGCGTCTTCAACCACGATATTTTCTTGAGACCAGCGTCCAATAACTTTGCGTTCGCTATCCTCTTATCGGTCAATTCCTTTATGCGATCAAGCTGTACAAGCGCGATCGCTGCCTGGATATCTGTCATCCTATAATTGTACCCAAGATCGTGATATTGATATCGTGTCTGCTGACTCTGCCCATGATGTCGGAAACGTCTGCACAATTCTGCGAACTCATCTGAATCAGTCGTGATCATGCCACCTTCTCCGCACATCATGTTCTTTGTGGCATAGAAACTGAACGCTGCCATATGACCAAATGAACCAGCCATCTTTCCGCCGGAAGAAGCGCACACTGCCTGGCATGCGTCTTCGACCACAAAGACATTGTTGTCTTTTGCGATCTTATCTATCTTAGGATCATAGATCTGCCCATAAAGATCGACTGGGATCATCGCTTTTGTCTTTTTTGTGATCTTCTCTTTGATCGCTTCTGGATCGATATTGAATGTATCCTCGTCAATGTCTACGAATACTGGTTTTGCGCCGCACATTATCGCGCTGTTTGCGGTCGCAGCGAAAGTAAATGGTGTGGTTATGACTTCATCACCAGGACGGACACCTAGACAGTGAAGCGAAGCGTGCAATGCCGCTGTCCCTGATGTGACTGCGATCGCATGCTTTGTGCCGCACATGGCAGCGAATCTCTCTTCGAGTTCAGCCACTTTAGGTCCTTGGGCGATCATACCTGAATCAAGCACAGCCATGACCGCTTTTTTTTCCTCTTCTCCCATAATCGGTCTCACAAGCGGAATCATTTTATCATCTCGTAATCTTTGATAGGTATCTCGACTGTGGTCTTGCAGATCTTGCATTCCATCTCAACAAAGCCGACCAATCTCTTTTTCTCCTGCATCTTGTGCGCCAATCTGCAGACAAAGCCTTTCAATCTCGCTGGCACACCGACAACAAAACCATGGTCCGGCACGTTCTTTGTGACAACTGCGCCAGCTGCGACAAGAGCATACTTGCCTATGACACGTGGACTGTCCTTCGCCCCGCATACAATCGTCGCATGCGCGCCTATCGATGCACCTTTTTTAACAACTGTCTTTCCGATCATCGAATCATCCCATACTGTCGCCCGCGGAAAAAGATCATTTGTGAATGTCATGTGCGGACCTAAGAAGACTTCATCTTCTATCTCTACGCCATGATAGACAGATACTCCGTTCTGGATCTTGACCTTATCACCGATCTTCACGCCAGTGTCGATGTATACATCTTTAGAGATGTTGCATCCTGTTCCAAGGATCGCACCCTCCCTTACCTGGGCGTTGTTCCAGATTGATGTGCCTTCTCCAATCGTTGCTTTTTCAGATACATCCGCAGTCTTATGTATTCTCATACCAATCCCTCTTACTCATATCTTTCAGATCAGATCGTATTTAAAAATCTTCTGTGCCTGAATGCTGCTATGCCAGCGCATACAAAAGTCACAAACAGGATAATCATCGCTATATTTGGCGCAGTCACAGGTATCTTGAAAAAATAATCGCCAAGCATCACCGGAACGACAGAGAGGACAAGAGAGAACACAAACACTAGGCCAAGCCGTTCTATCTCACTTACTTCTTTTCGATCAAAAATGGCCCAGAATGCGAAATAACCTGGCAGACCCAACAGCAGTATCATGCCAAAGACCACTCGCAAAGTAGCAGTGGGAATGAATCCAAACGGCCACAATAGAAGCGAAAGAAGGATACCGACGCCAACAAGATATGTGAATATCCTTATATCTCTAAATCCCCATATATCCATGCTATCTGAGCAGTTATATGGAATATATTTAAATGTGTCGAAACAAGGACACCAGCGAAATAGGTGCTTATGATGATTTGAATTTTCCTCTCTTTTTGCAGTCCAGCCGGACCAGGTAGGATTTTTGTCTGATTGATGATAGATATGCCATTTCCCTTATTGTCCGATTGGTCCAGCTGGCAGTGATCTACACCAGATGCCCTCTCCGACCACAAATGATGGGGCAATGAACTAAGTCGCAAGGCCCCGGAGTCTGATTATCAACCCCCACCTATTGCGTGAAACAGTCCTGAAATGGCAAATTGCCAAGACAGACTCGGGGCGAGGGCGAAAAAGTGAATGCTTGATTATTTTGAATCCCCCACAAATCATCTAAATACCAAAAGAAGATTTAAATACCGTCTAAGACCAGCTATTGATATGGCATCGGTTCTCAGACATTTTTCGATATATTCTCTTGGGATAATGCTTTCGATACCTTTAGGGATCGTGTCGATGTTCCTGATCACAAAGTACCTTGGACCATCGTTATATGGCACTTTCGCATTGTTCTCTTTATTTTTGTTATATTCGAGATATTTTGATCTTGGCCTTGCAAGAGGAGTCCTGAAGATCATACCTGGATGCAAGGATGAAAACGAAAAGACAAGATTGCTTGGGACATCAGTATTCGGCACCTCCGCATTGTATTTGATTATCATAGCCACCTTTATTATTGTGACAAAGATCACAGGATTCTATATTCGATATCAGGATGCGATATTGCTTGTGTTCGCGGTGATGGTGATCCAGCAGATATGGATACTTTGTGAGAACTATCTGAAAGCGACAAAAGACATCCCGACGATAGCGCTTTCGACCGTGCTCATGGCAGTCATCAAGATCCCGATAGTCATCTTGCTTGTCAAGGGCATGTCTCTATCTGGTGCAGTCCTCATGTTGTTCTGTGTCTATGCGATCGCTATCGCGTATATGAGATCTGCTGGTCAATTGAAATTCGGGACACCTAGATTATCAGATTTACGGCCGCTTTTCAACAAAGGATTCCCGATCCTCATGAGCGATCTGGCATTGTTCCTGCTCCTGACATTCGACAAGATCATCGTCGGACGGTTTCTTGGGACTGAACAGCTTGGATATTATAACATTGGATTCCTGATAATAAATTATATTGTCTTCCTGCCGACAGCCCTTGGTTTTGTGCTGCTTCCGCGGATGATAGAAGAGAAAAAAGAGGATGCTTCAGCGCATTTCACATCATCCATTTCAAAACTTTCGAAGATCGCGCCTGCGTTCATCGGATTTTTGTTCATCTTGTTGCCGGCATTGATAAGGAAATATCTAACAGAATATATCCCGGCTATCCTGCCGATGAAGATCATGCTTATCGGAGTGTTCTTTTTCTCCCTGTCCATCATCGCATCTTATTATCTTATAGCGATCGATCAGCAGAGAAAGCTCCTGTTCATCCAGTCAATCTCGATGGCTATCATGGTATCTCTTGCGATCATCGCCATCAGGCTTGGCCATGGCATCGTCGGTGTCGCGATGGCTTCTGCATCATCTTATCTATTCATGGCGACGTGTCTTTTGTTCGCATGCAAGAAAGATGTTTCCGTCATCATGAAGCGATATGTCCCTATCGCGACAACGCTTCTGTTCTGTCTGATCTTATGTCCGATTGTAGGTATCGGCCTTGTATCAAATATCCTGCTTTCCATAGGGTTCATCACTGCATATGCTGCTCTTTTTATAGTGAAAGATAAAGAATGCCTAAAAATGCTTATTTCGGCCATAAGAAGGCCCATGAAACCGAAATAAATTTAAATGAGAACCGTCTGAATTCATAAAAATCAGTAATATGAACATTTAGATGTGTTTCATATGGGATTTTTAGGATATTCAGAAACGAATTGAAAATAAAACAAAAATGATATTCGTTTCTGATATGTGCAAATAGGGGGTGTTGTTTTGGTCAACCTCATATTAAAATTCATGAAGAACCCTAAGAGAGACGGAAAACTGGTATCATTCTTTCGGAAGAAGATATGCTTCATACTACAGAGCACTACAGAAAAAGTCCAGGATAACGAATTCTGGGAGTGCTTTCTTTGGGCAGACCGAGGGAAATTCTTCCTTGTGAAGCCATTCAAGAAGATAGAAGAGAGCAAAGTCAAAGAAGAGCAGGCAAGGATAGATGCATTCAACCAGGATCTACTGACTCTTGAGAGATACAAAAGTCCTGATTTCGACAAAGTCGTCTTCGATGAGAACAACCGGCCATTCTTGCTTGCGAACAAATCAAGAAAAATCATTGAAGAGAAATATGATGACTACGTCGTCAAAATCGTCAACAAGCAGGTCTGGGTCCGACCGATTTTAAACGAACAGGATAGGAAAGATTACCAAATGCAGGCTAGGTAGAGAGCAACTTCTTAAGAATAGTGTAATTCGTGAGCAATGCCTTGTTCTTTGGATCTTTCTTGAGGTATTTTTCTAACAATGCTTTTGCTAAAATGTATCTTTTCTGTCGCATATAGAGGACTGCAAGATTGTTCGCAGGACTTGGATTGTCAGGAGAATTATGCATCGCGAAATTGAGATGCTCAATCGCCTTCTCGATCTTACCTACAGACAGGAAAAGTTTCGCTATCTCCTGATGCACAAGTTTATAGGCTGGATCGACTCTTGCGGTCGCCATGAAATGATCAAGGGCTTTCTGCTTATCGCCTTTCCCAAGATACATGTTCGCTGCCTGATAGTTGTATCGTGGATTATTTGGATTCTCTTTTAGTTGTCTCAATATGAGTTCTGCGTATTTCTCTGCTTTTTGATTGATGAAATCACTGCCTTTCAACGAACCAAAATGATGGATGATTATGTTTGTCTTAACTTCTTTTAGATTGTGCTCTTTTAATGAATGCTCGACAAGCTCATGGACACGATTCATGAATCTTATGCCCAGGTTGTTCCGAAACAATCTCACCGGACGATGGGAGATGTAGAATGGATGGGAAAAACGGTTTGTGTTCTTTTTTGCTTTTGGTTCCTTCTGATCGATGTAAGACCATTGATCGAAAGCGAAAGCGACCTCATCTGTATCTATGAGCCGCTTTATTTTATCATGATCATCCTTGTCGATGATCTCATCTGCGTCAAGCACAAGTATCCATTCTTTTGTCGCATGTCTTAGCGACTCGTTCCTGGCTTTTGAGAAATCATCGCACCACTTGAAATCGAAGACTTTCGCGTTGGAACGTTTAGCAATATTTTTTGTGTCATCAGTCGAGCCGGTATCTACAATGATGATCTCATCAACCAGTCCTTTGACAGAATCAAGGCAGTCTTTGAGATGCTTCTCTTCATCTTTCACAATCATACAAAGTGATATCGTCGACATATGCGAACAGAAGGATGAGATGGTATTTATTAGTTGTGTCTATCTGACTCGTCAGAAAAGATATCAAGTTAGATTCACGATTCGAAAAGAACTCGGATCGATCGCCATCTTCATAGTCTTATCATCCACAGAATAACCAGGATAACCAAACTTTCCAGCAGTCGCTTCCAAGACGACACAAGTCTCATTGTCGACAGTGTAATAATCCATGACGACCTCCGCGGGATCGACTATGTAATGATCATATTTGTACTTCGCGACCAGCTTCACTTTTATCGGTTTAAATGCCTTGTTGACTATCATGATGCCGCCGCTATCGGCAATATTGCAGGTGCGATTTATAGAAGTCACATACTTCTCACTGCATTCTTTATAATAGCCGAAATTTCCGGTCTCGACATAATCAATGTAATCTTTCTGTGATTTCACCACATAGACATCGACTTTTGAATCCGCTTCGACTGAAAAAGAGAATTCTACATCACCAGCGACACTCGCAGATGTGCCACCATAATAATACACACGTCCAGACACAAGCTCGATATCCTGCTCTTTTGATACTTCTGTCGTCTCATAGAAACTTTTCAATACCTCTTCTTGCAGACGTTTCATATCGACACCACATGCAAGCGCATATGCATGTTTCTCAGTCAACACGACAAAAGTCTTTATCCCAATCGCTCCAAGATATGAATTCATCACTCCGCTCAGATCTTCACAATCCCCGCCGCCACGTTTCAATGTCGTGGCTGGCGAATATATCTGATCCCCACCATCAGGATTGTCCCGTATATATTTCAATGATGTCATGACATGCCGATATATCGCGTTTACCCGACAGGTATCATCTGTGCAGTTCTCAGTGATAGAAAGCGCTGCCTGCTTGAGTCCTGGATCGGAAAGATCGATATTCTTGATATAAGGCACAGACCATTTCAATCTCGAGAAATGATCGAACTGCTTTTCCGACACGACGATGTTCGCGTCATCGCAGGAATCCACTTTCTTTGAAGAGGTCATATTGTAGCCATATAATTTTATAGAATCTGGCTGGAACACAAGAAAATTCTCTCCATTGCATTCATCCGATTTTGGATACACACACCCATTTCTTGTGTGGCCAAGAAGCTTTTCGCCCGAATAGATATTGCCTTCATCAAAATAGAACCTCTGCTCGCCATCGACATATAGAAAGCATAATCTGCTGTATGTGTCTGAAAGGCGCTCTGTCACACTCTGATTGAATTCCTGCGCAGGGTCTAGTGAACATGATGCCAGGATCAAAAGCGAGAATGCTATCAAACAAATTATCCTTTGGGGGACCATATAATCTATACCGGAAAAAGAGACATATAAACCTTTCCCCCCTACATTTTCGGCTGTATTGTAAAGAAATCACATTGAACAAGAAGAATCATTCAAGATCGCACACAATCTTCTGTATATCTTTATCATAACTGCAATCCACACGCACTTCACCATGCGCTTCGATCTCATTTTGAAGAGCGTCTCTGATCGGCGACGTAGTCTTGTTCATCTCATTAAGCGCAGCCATATAGCGCTCCATCTCAGGTGTGAAATCATAAGATGTCAGATCAGGTGAACAGACCCCTATTGGGATGCCTTTCGCTGCGCAGGGGATAGCGTTGCTCATATCTTCTGCAAATTTGATAGATTTACCAGAAGCATCTTCAGCGATACTATTCAATTCCATGACAAAGCCAAGCACCATGACCATTATGAATGGCATAATTATCAGAGATTTCATTTCAGGCCCAGTATAAGGCCCCCCTTTAAATATGTTTCCACTATGAAGTAGTCGCATAAGCGAAATGTTTATATACAGATGCTACAACCCACCAGTGATGAAAACAAAGGGATTTTTTGGTTTTAAACATATACCACTGATGTTCCTGTTAGTAATATGCCTGATAACATTCAGTTTCATCACAAACATCATATTACACGAATTAGGCCATTATGCTATTGCCAAGAGTTTTGATCTCGATCCGACAGTGCACTTCTTCACATCGTTATTCGATGATTCTGGAAAGCTCGCATTCGACCTTAAACGCCTGAATTCAGAACCAGTAGCCTATGTCCAGTTCACTGGAACAGATGATGCTTGGGCGTCTTTCAATGTCACAATCGCAGGCGTGATGGTGAATCTGTTGCTTGCTGTATTCATCTGTTTTGTCTATGTGCATGTAGAAAGAAATCTTCTGTCAGAGCTTGTCTTCTTGTCATTTCTTGTTCCAACAGTCATATCGATATTGATCAATCTTAACATTTTCAGCCCGATATCTGATGGTACTGCCATGCTCCAGATAATATTGCAGATGATTTAGGAACAGATATATATACCCCTTCTGCTAAAAAAAGATCAAGATGCACAAAGGAAAATCCAGATATAACTATTATGGAAAGAATTATCCAGGAGACTTCATAGATACAGGAAGCAGAGAGCTCCAAAAAGGGATAAAGAGAAGATTTGGAAGGAGCACTGAATGGCTCCTTGTCGCATTACTCACTTTTTTTTTGATATTCTTCTTCAAGAAGCAATCAGTCTTCTTGCTGTTCGCAGGCATCGCTGGCTATGTCAAGTATCTTCAGACCAAATGGGGCTCTCCTGTCGATGTATCCCCTTTGTTCTTCTTCACTGTCGTCATCGGTTCGATATATGGTATCCTTGGCGCTTTCTTCTTCATAATCATAGCAGATTTCATCCCGTTTCTATTAGGCGGAGGAATACTTACATTTGTCGGTTTTCCCACATATGGATTATATCTTGTGCTTGCTTGGTTCGGCAGTTTCTCACCAGCCAATCTAGTCTATGTAGGAGTTGTATTAAGTGTTCTCAATACTCTTGGAACAATGATAATAAACAAGCTATGCGGCAGTTTCCAAAGCCTGATATTCTTCAACATAGTTCTCCATATGTTCCTGAATTTCTTCTATTTCCTGAAACTTGCGCCGTTCATAATTGCGATGATTCAGTAGAAACATTTATAACAGAACGACTTCCCTAAATGATACATCATGAAGCGAAGAGGAGCGATCTGGTGGATCAAGAGGTTCTGGGACTTCTTATGGAACGATGACAGCTTGCTTAGCTGGGTCGCCAATATCATTGTCGCATTCTTATTGATCAAATTCATCATATATCCTGGCCTTGGATTGCTGTTTGGTACAAGTTTCCCGATTGTCGCAGTAGTCTCCGGAAGCATGGAACACGATGGTTCATTTGATGATTGGTGGGCATCTGAAGCGATCTGCCAAGGAAAATTCATATGTCGCCAAGCAGATTTCTATACTAGTTATGAGGTCAGCAAGAGTGATTTTAAGAAATTTGATTTCCACAATGGATTCAACACAGGTGATATCATGGTCCTGTTCGGGAAAAAACCTGAGAAGATACAACTTGGTGATGTGGTGGTATTTAGAAGCGCTCAGGGAGAACCGATAATACACAGGATCATAAAGATCACTAGAACAGACAAGAATCCAGCATACCAGACAAAGGGCGATCATAATACCAACCCAATATCAAGCCCGAGCATTGATGAACTGGATGTGGAATATAAAAATATAATCGGAAAAGCGGTCTTTAGGATACCATATCTTGGCTGGATCAAGATCCTTTTTTTCAAGGCTATCGCATGGGTCGGTGGCACTATAAAAGCCATATTTATCTGATTATTTTAGATAAAATATAAAAACAAGTCCAATCTGAATCAAACCGGAAGGTGATGTGAAATGTTCTGTCCAAAATGCGGGTCATTGCTTTTACCAAAGAAAAACGAGACAAAGAAAAAAAAGAAAGCAGCAAAACCAAAAAAAGGGAAGAAGACAAAAGCTGCTGAAGAGACAAAAGAAGAAGAGAAGCCAAAAAGGACCATGGCTTGCGTGAACTGTGGATATTCTTCTGAGAATGTAGGAGAGACGATAATCACAGAGAAACTCATCCCGACACAAGAAGAGATAATAGAAGTCATCGATGAAGATGTCGACGCACAGGCTCTTCCCATAACAAGCGCTGAATGTCCAAAATGCAAACATGATAGGGCTCACTTCTGGACTGTGCAGACCAGAGCGAGTGACGAACCAGAGACCAAATTCCTCAGGTGCGAGAAGTGCAAGCATACATGGCGAGATTATAGTTGATTTTTATTTTTTCCTGGTTGTTTAGGTGAAATATTTTGGGGATAGATACAATTATTTATGATTGGGATGGGGTATTTGTGGATCCTAAGGATCTATTCTGGAAGTCATATAATCATTTATATGATGTAGGTATGAGCCGACTTCATTTCGAGAGAAGAGAGGATTTCTTGGATTTCTTTGATACTGATTGGAAAAATAATCTTGCTAAGATGGGCCTGGATACTGAGGCGGCGCAGGAAGAATCCATCACGGAGTACCGAAGATACTTCATGGCCAACCGGAAATTGCTGGTCTATAACAAAGAGATGGGTGATGCTTTTTTGAGACTTAAGTCGTTTGGTTTTAAGCAAGGCATCGCATCGAACATCAGCAACTTGGATATAATCTATGAACCGCTGGTAAAATATGGCCTTCATTTCGACGCTGTCGTCAATGTAGATATGGCAAAGAAGATGAAACCAGATCCGACTTCGATACTTCAATGTATGGATATGATGGATGTGGGTGCGTCAAATTGTGCCTATGTCGGCGACAGCATAAACGACATGAAAGCTGGACTCGCTGCATGTGTTTCCCTGAATATCGGCATCGAATGGGGCATCGAGAGACCAGATAATCTTGTTCTTGCCGGCGCTGATGTGATCGCCAAGAATCCAAAACAGCTTGTAGAGATCGTGATGGATAAAAGATAACTGATAGGTTCTAATCCTTGAATGGATCAAAACATTCTTTCTTCAGATTCTTTAGTGGCATGAATAATGGTCTTGGGAGATCATCCCATGTGAACCAATCCCAGCGTTCGCATTTATCCGGTTCCATGACAGCTGGGACGCCGGAATCAAGATCTGATCTTAGGAAAAGTGTCACGTAATGTTTTTTCTCTTTCTCAAATATATCATTCGTGAACGTGAGACGAGAGAGATTCTTTATCTTTATGCCCGCTTCTTCCATGACCTCTCTCCTTGCGCAGTCTTCTGGTTCTTCGTTCATCTCAAGATGCCCACCAGGTAATGACCATGTCCCATCGCCATGCGCATTCATCCGTTTGCCAAGAAGTATCTTGCCGCCTTTCACCACAAATACTCCTACGCCTATTTTGGGTCTTTCTGCCATATGAGATAAGAGGCATATTTTGATTAAAAAGTTTTCCACCATACTTCGACCCTGCAGAAAGTCATCTTCAGAGAGACTCCCTCTTTTAGCTTGGGCACCCTGATCCTATTCTTTGGTCAGCGTGCGATTTTTGGCCCCGCCTGACAGACCATAGATATATAGTGGATCAAAAATAGCAGGGGCAGACAGTGTCCGGGCCGCTTGGCTCGGGACTCTGCCAAGTGAGGATATGAAAAGAATCAGGCATAAATAATCAAAAACACGACTTTCTACAAAGCCCCATACTTCGTTATATTTTTAAGGCACAAAAACATACCAACCAAAGCATGGGGGAGAGATTCAACCAGATATTAAGAAAATTCAATGGTTTTATGATAGACATGATGCTATCATCAAAGAGAGGAAGAAGACTGTTCTCATCGCTTGCGGAGCCATACATCGCAGGGCATTCACTAGAGCAAGCGCTACAGAATGTAGACGCAGATTCAAAAAAAAGCAGGCTATCGACAATCGACATACTTGGAGAGGCCGCGACCACCATAGAGAGATCAGATGAATACATGGCGACATATATCGAGCTGATAAATCTAGTCTCAGGATATAATGAAAACAGACCGACAATCTCAGTCAAACCGACAGCCATCTGCGCAGTCGACAAAACGCACATGCATTCGCTAAAAGAGACACCGCTTATCGACAGGCTCGGACAATTGGCAGAACACTCGACGAAAAGAGATGTCAACCTGACACTTGATATGGAAGACCACAATTGGACAGATGTCTCGCTTGATGCAGCGCAAGAACTTTGGCGCTCTGGATACGAGAACCTTGGCATCGTGCTGCAGTCAAGACTGCACAGGACTGCGAATGATATCAAGGAGAGACTAAAGGATGCGCATTATGATCTTGACAAGTCAGATATTCGCGTGCGAGCATGCATCGGAATCTATGATGAACCAAAAGATGTCGCTGTGACGACAAAAAAAGCAGCAAAAGAGAGATTGGTCAGTATGGTCGATGACTTGTTCAATACTGGAGTATATGTCGAGATCGCCACACATGATCATAGAGCGCTCAACAGAATAATAGATGAGATCATCATCAGGAAAGGCATCCCAAAAGAACGGTTCGAGTTCCAATTTCTAAAAGGCGTCCACAACGCTTATTCTATAGAACAGAGACTTATGGATTCAGGATACAAAGTGCGTTATTACATGCCTTTTGAGATCAATGACGGTGATGGTATACCATATCTGCAAAGACGCCTCACAGCAAATCCGGGTATGGTATTCTCTGCCATGAAAAATATGATGCAACGCAGATTCTTGTGAAAGTGCATATATCTTGACAAACACAAAAAAAAAGGAAAAGGGATCTATTTCCTGCAGAAAAGATCAATCACTTGGTTAGTGGCGTAAGTATCATCCTTTTTTTCAATCTCAGATTCTAAAATTGAAAATCCCACTCTTGTCAATAACCATTCAATCTCATCTTTCTGATAGAATGACCAGAATTTCTCGACACCACCATACCTGTTGTCTGGCTTCAGCGCTTCCTCATTCCCGACTTTCAGCCCCAGATAAAACACACCCTCTGGTTTCAGGACACGATGCACTTCGCCTAGTCCCTGTTCGATATTTTCTTTTGGCACATGCAAAAAACTCATGCATGCCCAGACACCATCGAATGAATTGCCAACAAATGCTAAAGATTTTATATCCATCACAGAGAATTTTGCATTGGTCACTTGTTTCCGAGCATATCCAATCATCTTCTTTGATAGATCGACACCAGTAACATTATATCCCCTGTCTGCAAAAATGCCTACATCCCTCCCTGGTCCACAGCCAAGATCAAGTATAGATGCGCCATCAGAGAGATAGGAGATGAATATTTTAGAGATATGCATAGGATGCATACCAGCAGTGTTCTCTGCATACGCTTCGACAGTCCTGTCATAGCTGTCGATAGTTATCTCCTCTAGTTTTCCCATCGGATTTAGGAATCCAACCAAAAATAAAAATACTTGCTATTTCTTGCAGAAATCATCTAATGTCGGCCGGTATGTCCCAAGCTGTTCCATGTCGACTTCCTCGTGAGGCACATCATGACCAAGATCAAGGAGGATCGTCTCATACGCCTGCGCCCTGCTGTGCCCTTCATGAAGGACATCGATCCTATCATCAATCCCTTTCCTTGCGGCGACATACCAGTCTCCATCCAATGAACTGAACATCTTGTATTCTGTCTTCTTGTTTGCCAAATCAAAACACCTCAAAAAAGAGGGACATTATCTGACTTTATAATGTTTATTTCTAGAAAGACATAAGAAAATAAGATGTGTCATCCAGAAATAATTTCCTTTCGATGCTTTATGTCGGCGACACCAAAACTGCACCCTTTAGGGTGCAGATGACTTGTCGCCGAGCATCCTAAAAATGCGGCAATATTATAGCGACCATCGACCAAACCTCAACCTAAAGGTTGCGGTAGGCGGTCGCTACCGCATTTTTATGATTTCGTGCCATCTTTATTAAACCTCCGCGTTCAGTTTTCTTTGAAACGCCTGTTCTGGTGTTTCTAGCACTTCTATCTTCCATGTCTCAATGCAAGCTCTATGCCTTCGATAGACCAGTCTGTGGTAGCGCTTTCGACCTCGAGCAATGCAAGCATTTTCCTACTCGCATCATCGATGATGGCAAAGACCAAAACCTCATTTTTGGAATCAAAATACCAATCAATACGAACTGCCGTAAGATTATGTCTTCGTTCGTACCTAATCCAATTTTTCTTGCGTTTGTGCTGTTTATTCAATGGTTTCGCGTACTCAAGCTCAACAAGGATTCGATGGATTCGGTCATGGTTAATCCGCATGCCATGATCTCGATCAATAATCCGTCGAAGGGTAGATGCAGAGACACGATATTCTTCATATGCCTGTTTCACGATTTTAATCTCCTCTTGCGTAATTGACTTGACTGGTCGGCCAGCCTTATGGCCGACAACTGGAATCTCGTCGGTCTTCTGGTACTGAGCATAGACTTGATTGACCCATGCCGGCGATTTTGCGTGCTTGATAAATCGTCAAGCCGTCATTCTTGCGCCGGAGAGTCTCTAATAGCTTATTCCCGGTGAGTTTCATATCTGGATTGAACTCACCGTAGGGAAATAGTTTCCGGATAACACATAAACCAACAAAAGACACATCTGATTTATCATTAAAAGCAAAAATGTCCACTGGGAAATGAGTGCAGAGGCGCCCATACTGCGGTATTACAAAGTACTTCTCTTAGATTGCATCCACTGGACATACCCGAATAGAGTATTTATATCACCGGGCCCAAATCTATCCTGCGACTCTCAACCGGACGCAGATGTTAGTGAAAAGGTGGCGGGCGATTCTTTGCCCCAACAGTCCGCCACCTTCCTTACTAACCTTTTTATAATTGTTATAATTTCATCATGACACGCGGAAGATAAAAATGGCAAGACGGATGCAATCACCAAGTTCGATTAACTTATACAAGCAATGCCCACGGAGATATTATTATCAATATATCGAAAAGCTTCCGACCCAGCCATCCATACACCTCGTCCGTGGGAACATAGTCCATTCTGTATTAGAAGATTTCTTCAAAGAGCCAGCATCTGATGACACAGCGATAAGGATCAGACTGATGAAGCTCCTCCATCTGCATTGGGACAAGAAGAAAGATATACTTGGAAATCTTGGATTGACCAAGGAAGAGCTTGACAATTTTTTCCTCGATAGCGAACAGATGGTGCTTAATTTCTCGAATCATTTCATCGAACAATTAAGAGAAGAGATGAAAAAGGGAAAGACGCATGAAGAAGCATTCAGGACACTTACACCTCTTGCAGAAGAAGAGTTCATATCTGAATTCTACCAAGTGCGCGGTTTCATAGACGCGATCGAGGAGAGAGATGGCATTATCACAATCTGCGATTACAAGACATCGAAAAAAGCAGTGATCACAGACGCATACAAGTTGCAATTAGCGATTTATTCTTTGCTCTATCATGAAAAACATGACAAGATGCCGCACAAGGCAGGTATATTTTTTCTAAAAGACACAATAAAACACGTCGATGTAAATGAAGACCTGCTTAAGCTTGCGAAGTTCGAGATCGAGCAGATCCATGCATCTACAGAGACAGATCAAATCTCTGATTATCCGAAAAAAGAGTCCGGGCTATGCAAATGGCACTCTGGGCAATGCGATTTCTATGATGTTTGTATGAAGAGATGAATTCTTTGTTCTTCTTGGCAGGTAACCTTGCTGTTTGAACGCTTTTCCTCGGAATCTATATGCCAGCCAAGTGTGATTAGCCCGCAAAACGGCTTTATAGGCGATTAACTAAGTATATAACAAGAGGAAGCGAATTTGCCACTCAATAGTGGTTTCAAATCGAAACATTTATAAACTCGGACAACCCACTAAAGAGTAGATACACTATTTAGATTCATGTCGGGAGGAAATCAAAATGGCTTTTCAAAAGATATCAGGATTCAAACGAGTGACATTCTGCAAGCGATGCAAGGATCGTATCGTGAACGCACCAGAATACAATTATTATTGCGACAAATGCCTAAAAAAAATCAAAGGCTAAAAAGCACTTATTCCTTTTTTTCTTGGTGATTTGCTATGGATGCAAGATACAAAAACCGGTTCAGATATCATAGACTGCATCAACTTTTCTTAAAAGCAGAGAACATACCAATCCTTGAAGATATCCTTTCCACAGAAGGCGCAAGACTCCAAAGATTAAGAGACCAAAAACATTCTGATCTGCTGAGGTTTGGAAAAATCCCTAAAGAAGAAGAACTCATCGACATCCTGCGTCTTGTGAAAAAAAGAGTGGATGCGATGCTTGATCTCAATCAAGTCAGACCATGCAAGATCAGATATTGGAATCTACTAGATCTTACAAACAATCCGATAAGCATCGGGAAAAAACATCAAGAGCTAAGTTCAGTTGCATGGTACAGTAGCAACATGATCACTATCAAACCAACTGCTCTTGAGCATCTGGTCCCTATAATCGCCCATGAATACACACACCATATCCAATATGAAATATTTGGTGATATACATGGAGAGAGCTGGAAAGCATTCAAAGAAGGCCATGCGCGAGCTTTGGTAAGACATTTTTCAAATGCCATAGCAAGAGACGAATGCAGTGAAGAATATTGTTACAAGATGCAGAACAGAACAGTGAACACACTTCTTGAAGCATATCGGCATCTATGCAGCACTAATGGCCATACAGCAAGCAGAGCTCTCTTATCGATCCCAACAGAGAAACAGATCATTCCATTACTTGGACGGACAATTGACAAAGCAATCGGTCTTGGACTTTTTCTCATCATTGAGCAAGACAAAGGCCAAGAAATGTATCGTGACATGTTGCAAGGAACATTTGAATTTCCAAAGTGGATGTGACATCTTATCAAAGAAAACGTTCAATCAGATTCGGCAGTTCCTCTGCTAAAGGATCGAACACAGAATCAAGAAGGACATCGGTAAGTATGATCCCCTTTGACATGCCTTCTTTCTTGATGCTATTGCGATACCAATCACTGGCAGCTTCATCAGTTTCTCGTGACCTATAAGAGATGATTTTACGATCCAATGTGAAATCCCAGACCATATCATCAATCCCTTTCTGTTTTGACAGACCAACATCAGCCCACACTGAATAATACCCGAGTTTAAAACCCCACAAACGTCCGGTATATCGATAGATTCCGCTATTCTCCAGGATAGTCACTTCGTTCTTCAGGGATTTTGCCCCATCAGAAAATTTTTGCATCAAAAGTACATATCCAAAAGGATCACTTGGATATTCCATGCGTCTCACAGCTTCCTGCGATCTCACATCTTCATCTACGAGATTACGTACACTTAAATCAACCGCGGATCGCAAAATAATATATTCTTCAGATTTCATTGAAAATAGGCATTCTCAATCTATTTATAACACTTTTGGTCCGTAATCACTAACCAGGAACAAAATGTTTATAAACCCTTTTCTTATCCCTGCCAATAATGGTCAGCTATGATAACACCATACTTATGGGACTAGGTATAATTCCTGACTCGGATTCCTTTGGGACGCGTCTGTTGAAATTAGAAGAAGAGACTGGTCTTGAAGTCATGGGAATAGCATATGATCGACTAGAAGAGATCATCCAAAAAAACAAAGCCAGGACTGTATTTGGAGAAGTGCCTTATCTTCAATTGAAAGCGATCTATAATTCTCTATTCGAAAATCAGCAGAATGGTGGATTTGGCTTTGAACACAGTCACGATGCTGAGAATGATACATTCGCAAAGGCTCTATCCAGAAGAAAATTAGCACCAAGACATGCTGCATCGATACTCTTGTCCCATCGTGAAGAATGCGCTATCCCGATGAGACCAAAAATAGCAAGGAACATTGTTTATATTGAATGTTCAGATTTTGAAGGTGCGATGAATTTCGATCCATTCGTTGGATGTGAACTTGATGATACACATTATATCAATAAATACCAGATCCACCCAAAAAGTATAGACGCAAAGATCTATCTATATGCATTGAACCCCCAAGAAGAGACTTCTTTGATTCATCAATTCGTCGTCGATGCCTTGATCAATGATAAAAGATTCGCATTAGCAGGATGTCTTGCCGAATCCGGTCTGCAGATCGATCCAGGAAACATGCAGATCCGAACATATCTTGCCAGGATATCATTAGAATCCGGAAGATTCAAAGAAGCTGAACAGTATTGTACAAGTGTTTTAAACAAAGATCCGAATCATCCGCTTGCCCTGAATGTCATGGCACAGGTCCACAAGCATAAAAAAGACTATGCCGCAATGAAGAATTATCTTGAAAGACTTCTCGATCTAAATCAGAAGGATACATATGCAAACCGTTCACTTGCAGAACTTCATGAAGTCGAAGGTGACATAGGACTTGCGATAAATCATCTGATGCGTGCTATGATCAAAGATCCAAATGACCCAGTCATATCAAGAAAACTAGCAAAGGCCCTTGAGACGCAAGGTAATTATCATGATGCAAAGAGACATTACGAAAGAAGCATCAAAAATAAGCATGCTTGGGCTGAACCACGTATTGACCTCGCAAAACTGCATTTCAAGACTGGGGATTACAATCAGGCAATAGAACAATTCCATGTAGCAGGCATGCTTGAACCAGGCAGATATAATGAACTAACACGTCAATGGATCAAACGTGCCAAGTGGAGCGAACGAGTATTAAGATTTGTGCAACGAGTCATAAAAGTAGATAACATAGAGTAAATTTTATATATGCCGATTCTGTCTAGTCAATAAGACTATTTTTGGAGGTAATAAAATGGTAAGACATCTATTGACACTTAGAGATTACGACGGCAAATGGATAACCGAAGTCATTGACAAAGCTATACTGATGAAAAAAGACATCACAAAATATTACTCTGCGATGGCTAACAAGACACTTCTCATGCTTTTCATGAAGACATCAACCAGGACTAGATGTTCTTTCGAAGCAGGCATGACACAACTTGGCGGACATGCGATTTTCCTTGACTGGCGCGCATCTAATTTCACACTAGGAGATGCGAAAGATGAAGTAAGATGTCTTGATAGGTACGCAGACGTGATTATGGCACGAGTGTACAAACATGAACAAGTGGCTGTCCTCGCAAAGCACAGCAAAGTCCCAGTCATCAACGCGCTCTGTGACATGTACCATCCATGTCAGACACTTGCTGATCTTATGACCATCAAAGAGAAAAAAGGAGAATTAAAAGGCCTTAAACTAACATATATCGGCGATGGGAACAATGTATGCAATTCCCTGATCGCTGGATGCACGCGGGTCGGAATGAAAGTAGCCGTTGCTACACCAAAAGGCTTTGAACCGCATCCAGACGTGGTCGCTGAAGCAAAAAAAACCGGGCTTCTCGAATTATACAACAAACCAGAAGACGCACTACCGGGATCAGATGTAGTATACACTGACACATGGATCTCGATGGGGCAGGAAGAAGAAAAAGAGAAGAAGCTGAAAGCCTTCGCTGGATACACGGTGTCGCTTGACTTATTGAAAAGAGGAAAAGCAGAAAATGCGCTCATCATGCACTGCCTCCCAGCACACAGGGGATACGAAATATCTGACGATGCGCTCGATTCAGAGAACTCAGTCGTCTTTGATGAAGCTGAGAACAGGATGCATGCGCAAAAAGCGCTTATGTTGAAACTGCTTGAAGATTAATCGAGCCCGAATCGTTTTGACAGATCGATCCCACTATTTTTTTTCACCTTTTCTTTAAGATTCCTTATCTGCTTGATCTTATCGATACGTTCATATTCATGCTTCAGGCTGCTTTCCCAATACCCTGGGACATATGCTTCGATCATCTCTTCCATCACTTCATACTCATGCAGATGATCCCATGCGGAGAAGACAAGTTTGTCTAAATGATTGACATAGACAGACCGCTTAAGGACATCTGATCTTCCGGGACTGAATATCTCACCGACCACACATATCTTCGGAGACACATATGACCATGTGTGAGATACAGATGGATAAAGATTACGTTCGAAGAATCCCTGACCAGGGACTTTTGATTGATGATATCTTCCTACACCCTGAGCGATGAGAAATGCCATATCAAATAAATGTTTATCTTTTGCATCGCGTATCCGATCATAGATCTTTCGTTGTGTTTGGATATCCATAAGAAAAAGAGATATAAACAATAATAAAAAGTTTAAGATTTTCCCGATGGTCTTTCCATCAAGGTATCTCTTCGATATCACCAGACTCATTGCCTGACCTGATATCTTCGGGTATTGGAGCATCTGCTATTGGATCAGAGATTTCATCTTCAATACCTGGCTCTGCAGTCGGTGCTTCTTTTAATGGCAAAAGATCATTCTCATGCACACCATTTATTTCATCAGCATCACAGATTCCATTTGCATCTCTATCGATACAACAACCTTCATCCGTACCACCATGTGGGCTTTTGCATAAGTCCATACCATCTTCAACAACAAGCAGACCCGCACCTTGATCTTGAGAGCAGGAGATAAACAGAACTGACGTAAGAATGACCATCAACCCGATAAAGATAATCCTCATAGTATCACCTCATTATGTACTGGCAATAATTGTATATAAGCGTAACTTATGAAATGATCAATCACTCTCTTCTGCTTCAAGCTCTTTTAAGAGAGCATCCACATCAGACATCTTATCCTTGATATCGGCGATAATCGCGTCTTTGTCGCGCTTGTCACGGACAGTCTCGACAATGATCGGCTCGCTTTCATTCAAAGAGTTAAGATCCAGATTACCAGTGATAAAACGAGATATATCTTCATTATCTTTAATCTCTGTGACCTTGTTTGTCTTGGCGTTGACAAAAGCCTGGTACGCGATACCTGCCGCATCCGACGGAGCGACGACTACTTTCCAGTAGAGCGCGTCATCCATGATGAATGGCAATGGCTCTATGATACTGAATCTGTTCCAATCAACCACTGGATTTGACTGCCTGATGAAATCACGAGCTTTGATTGGTCCTGTCAGAGTATCATCGATAGGAAGCTCATACATACCGATCTCTCCGTCAGCTGCATCGACGATAAATATCTTGAATATGCCGTGGCTCTGCCCATATGGCTCTGCTGATATGAACCATTTGAGACCTTCTTCAGTATCCATCAGATAAGGCTGATAATTCCTACGAGATGTTGTCCCAGGGACATCCTGGATATCAATCTGATCTTCGTGGATGAACCATTTGTTCATGAGACCCTTATGATATACATATGCCTCGCCATAATATCTGGCAAGACTCTCTGGGAAAAGACGGTTGTCTTTCAGCACCGCATTTGTCTGCGCCTGTTCTGGCGTAAGCACTTCGATATTACCTGCAGAATCTATCAACGCGACACCGCCGAATTCCGGCACTGCATAGAAGAGTCCGAAGAATTGCTTGTATGAATATTTTATCAATGATACGACAGTATAGATCTCATCACCGACAGGGATATAGAAAGGATCATCTGTATCGATGAAGTATCTGGTCTTGAATATATTCCACCAGAGATTGTCACGGATCTGCATGCCTTCTCCGACAGACAAATCTTTCCACACCATCTTAGTGCTCTTTGCCTGGCTTGTCGCATCGACGACAACGATGCCTTTGTTCTCTTTGATGAGACTAAGTATGCTTCCATCCGGCACAAGTGGGAACATCCATGAAAGTTTTCCGTCGATGTTCGCGATATTTTCTGTACCAAGACGGAACTGTGATAGCTGCAGGGAATCTTTGCTATATCTGCTTGCGACTTCGTAAGGCATCAATCGTATATTGTTCTTCGTCTCAGGCAAATCAGATATTTTTGTATAATGGAGAGAATTCACGACATCAAGCTGAGGAGCGATATTTGAGAATATAGGTGATATAAAAAGCAGCAGCACAAGCATGAGTATCGAACCCATGCTGAACTTGACTGTCTTTGGGCCAGTGAGTGTGTTGACGACAACACCGCTGCCTTTCCGCCTGAAATATGTGAAATGCAGAACAACCCATAACACAATCAATTCCAGCATCAGAGGATTCCTATAGACCCCCATGACAAATCCATGGAACCAGGGACGGAAATACCAAAGCAGGCCAAGAAGTATCACTCCAAATGCAGCCCAATTAATCCACCAATATTTACTTTTTGGAATTATTCGTTTCATTTCCAGCCCCTCGCTGCGATATAATGCCTGACCGCCTCATGCAATGCGGCACCAGTCGTCTCACTCACATATCGCTTTTTACCTATTACGCACACTTCCTTTTTAAGTGTTGCGGAGAATAGTTCGTCAATAGTCCTACCCTTGAAGACTGTGACCACTGAACCAAGTGATTCAGCATTGTGCGAATCACTTCCTCCGGTGTATGATTTCTTGAGCTTTCTTGCGAGCTTGTAGGATCTTTTTGCCTGGAAAAGATTGCATTGGCCGTTTATTATCTCGACGCAATCAAGAGAGAGCATCTGTTCTTTCCAATGCTTCTGTCGGTTATGAGTCTTATGGAATGGCTTCCATCCAAATGGATGGGCGTATGAGACAAGGCCATTATGCTCATGCGCGATATCGCATAATGTAGTCAAGTCATATCCAGAATAGCTGAATATCCTGAAGGCCTTCTGGTTCGCGATGTGGAAATTCTCAAGCTCATCAGGTGTCCTGAAATAGCAAAGGATGTGTCTATCTAGAATCTCAGAGAGTGTGATCTCGATCCCTGGGACGATCATGCACCCGTCGGACTGATAATATGCTTCAAGAGAGCCACTAATCACACCATGATCCGTTATGGATACACCGATGTCCATCGATCTCGCAGCAGACAACACTGCTTCGACAGACTGTTTCCCATCAGAATGATCGGTATGCACATGCATGTCAACTGAACAGTATGATGTTTCTTTCAACGCATCAGGATCGACATCCTTGAAATTGAACGCTTGGAATCTCATTTTTTTGAGAGCCTCGCCTTTATGGAGATGATGATTATGTAGATCAGTATCGCTGACATCGAACCGATTAGAAACCATAACGCTGCATTCACTGGCGTTGAATGGATGACAGGCGCGACTGTTTCATGCGCAAAATCCATAACCGGCCGTGCTGCATTTTCAAGAACATGCATTGACTCATTCCCAGCGATATTCTGGGCGAATGTCCCTGCACCATCTGTTGTGAGAGCTATTGTCTCTGGCACTGCGGTCTGCACTGCGACATCAGCGACACTCTTCATGGCAGGGACTGCTTTGTCGGCTTCTGCCATCCCTCTGGCCAGAATCGGCGCGGCATTTTCTGAAAGCATCTGGCCGCCCATCGCAAGCGGTCTTGCGATATATCGCGACAGTATCTGTATCAGACCTGCTCCGGCCGCACAAATCAACGCGACTGGCAGGATATCTTTCAACTTGTCTTTTATCGTCTCCATAGTTGATTCCTGCGGAGCGATGATGACAAACTTGTTCGCGAGCTTGTAATGGTCGACTTCTCGTCCTTTCTTGCTGTAATGGAATTCCTCGACAAGGACCAATTTCGCATCCAAAAGATGTTTCAGATTATAATGCACTGTAGAGATCGGAAGCGAAAGATCCTTCGCAATCTTTGATTCGCTGGCCTCGCCTGCAGAAAGATATTCAAGTATCTTCCTTGCTGTATCACTGGATATGACTTGAGCAAGCATCTTTGATTTCTTGTCTTTGAGACTTACCAAGATGAATGATTCTTCTGCCATTGGGTATGGTGAGTGTATAATCAATAAATAGCTTTTGATGACTGCGGATATGATTGAAGCCAACCACAACGGCAGATTTAGTCACTTTGAAGTGACCACAACCAATAAATTTATAAATAGTTGTAATATCCGCCACCCATGGACAGACGATTATTTTTGGCTGGACTTGGAAGCATCGCATTAGGCGGAGCTATTAGATATAGCACTTTAGGATGCACTCAATCTGGTAATAGCGAAACCATCAAGCAACCAGAACCAACACTGACCATAGGCCCCGAGATCAAGGTGATCACCCCTCCTGAAAAACAAATTTATCTTACTATCGATGATGGCCCGACATCATACACTGAACAGATACTTGATACGCTTCATCCAGATGACAGAGTGACTTTTTTCATGATCGGAGAACGTCTGGACAAGCAGAATGGTTACGACATCGCATGTGAAGTCTTAAAAAAAGGACACGACATAGGCAATCATTCTTATACACACCCATTCTTTTCAAAGCAGACGATAGACGATCTCATCCGTGAGATATCTCATACAGATAAGGCAATCGACGCTGCATATAAGACAGTCAGTCGAGAGAATCCAAGACTGTTCCGTTTCCCATACAATGATTTTGGCGGGAAGAATATGCGGGCAACAAAGAGATATCTCAAGGAGAATGGTTATATTATTGTGCGTTGGGACAGAGATCTAAGAGATTGGGAATATCATTCTGGAAGAGCATCAGTAGATCAAATCATCGCGAATGTGACAAAAGCAAAGCAGTATGATATTGTCCTCTGCCATGAGACACGTGCCACAATTGAATTAGTGATACCTACCCTTAGATCAAAGAACATCCGATCTTCACATCTAGCGAAAGATTCAAAAGTGAAGACTCGTTTGTGATCTCTATGGAAGGTCTCGAACAGATAATACCACGCCTTGTCGCATATGGAATACTTCTATTGGTCGTGGCATGGTTCGCATTGCGGTCACAAAAAAAAGCAGAGAGTTTAGTGAAAGTACTCAAAGAAGCAGAGAGAAAGAACAAGAAATCAAAGAAATTAAAAAAGTGAACCGCTTTCTGTCAATGATGAGATACCTAATCTACTTCAAGCCAAGCAACGAGATCTCTGGTCTTATTCTCAGGCAGAAAAATATCCTAGTGCCATCATCGGGCCTCCACAGTACTGTCGCGTATGGCGACTTTGACGAGAGACAGGAAACATCCATCATCGATGATATCTCAAAGATCGAATATGCTCCGTTCACAGTGAAGACTCTTGATTATGCCGACTTCGGCGACGAAGCATTAGTGCTCACATTGACAAGACCAGAAGAGCTGCAGGAACTCCATGTGCGTTGCATCCTCGCTCTTGAAAAGAACGCGGATGATAAACAGACGTTCGATGATGTCACGCTGAAGTATGCACTCAGGAACTATCGGCCGCACATCACGATCTCACGGAGCCATCTTGGCTTTGAGAAGACAAATAGAAATCTCCTGGATCTTGAGATGGAGGTATCACGATTCTATCTCGCCAAAAAAGATAAAGGACCATGGGAGAATATCTGTGAATTCAATCCCTAATCTTTTTCTTTCCAAAGAAAAAATCCCTCAGACGCTGGCCAAATCCCCTATCGTCTTCTGGTTCAGGTTCACTTTCTTCGCTAGGGCCCTGTTTCTCTTTTGCTTCCTTCATCAATTGCATCTGCTTAGCTTTCTCTTCACCATATATCTCGACAGCATCAGGATCAAGCCTTCCTTTTGGCTCCGCTTTCTTCCCAAATATGAAATCCCTGATACGCTGACCAAAACCACGAGACTCATCTTCAGATGGGGCTGTTGATACGTTCATTGCAGATGCTGCCCTAGAAAGCTCTTTGATATTTTCCCGTCTTTCTTCATCAGTCTTTGGCTTGCCGAACATCTTCTCACGGATCCATGAACCTAGTCCGGCAGATTCTTCTTCGTTTATTTCAGTTGCATCAAGGACATATTCAGCTGCAATTTGTTTTGCCATCGAATGCACTTTCTTGACATCATACGGCTGAAGATATTCATCACGCTTTTCTGCAGGAGATGTACTCCCACGTGTGGCCTCAACTGAAGATGTTGAAGTTGAAAATATTATGACATTTGAGTAGCGTTCTAATATCGTTTCATAATGCATCCCCCTAAGATTTACCCGGCCATCAAGCACGTTTCTGGTATCCCATTTTGGGCGACATATAACTCTGCATAATTGCTTTTTCTTGCATCTTTTCTTTCGTTTACATCTGATGAAGTAAAACCCAATTCAGAAAGGACATGAGTGTCTTCCAATAGTTCAGAGAATACTTTTTTTGCTGTTTTTTCGTCTTCATAAGCCAAAAAACTCATGCTTTGAAGTTTGATTGGGTCATAGAATCCTTTTGATTTGTATTCAGCGTCAAATTATTTTTTATCCTTTGGCCAGATAACAGAACTTGGCACTAATTCTGTCCAATAACACCTTGAAATAATAAATGGCCTATCCTGATATGTCAGATATGGTTTCATGTAAATGTCACTATCCAGAATTGAACTTTTGAAAGTTTCAGACCATTGACCGGTATGGACACCACCCTCATAGCCACTGATAAACCCTTTTTCAGGGCAATCATCAAAAAGATGACTATTGCTCTTATCTATTGATCTAGACTCAAGCCAATTGTCTTTCCAGGTATCATCCGCATACGCGACTGTTGCAGAAGCGAATAACAATACAAATACGATCAATAATTTTTTCATGTGTCCACATAACTCAAAATTTTATTTAAAGCTCTTGACCCTTTGGTGACCGAAATGTCCCACCAACCCCCATTCCACCTTGATTTTCTTTATAAAGCGATTTGCCTTATCTAAGATAGGTATTACTTTAATGTCAGGTGCATGAAAATGGTATGTCTACCACATCAATCATTGATGAACTGGGTCGCCGGCGGCTATGGCGGTGGAAGGATGAGCGCTTCATCCGGATATAGCTTGCGTCAGAACGAACGTCCGATCTATGATGCGATAGACATGACGCAGAGCAACACAAATCAGGGGCAGCAATATCAGACCCAATCACAATACACCCAAGTAAAAGATGATCTTGCGGTGAGCAATTATTTTTCTCAGAAAACAGTACAACCGGTTTTCCAGATGGGATACAAACAGATGTTCACGCCAGGGAACTCGATGAGCAATGAAAGACCGATCGATGATAACAATATCGAGACCATAGTGATCGAACAGCCAAAAGAAGTCATCCTTGATCAGATCGTCGAGACAAAAGACCCAGCACCACAGCTAGTGGAATCCACACAATATACACCGATGAAAACAGATGCCGGAATCGAGCAGAAAAGAGATGAGCTTTCAAGACTGATACAACAAGAGATGACAGAGGGACGGCAAGTGGAACTGCTATACAATTAAGATGTGCGACAAAAAAGATGCGAGAAGACATATGGAACTTGCGAAGCTGCAGGAGACACAAGGAGATCTTCACAATGCGCGGAAGAATTATCTTGAAGCTGCGAGCATATTTGTATTAGAAGCAGAGGTGAATCGTGACGATGCTTTTCTTAAAGATGCCAATGATTGCTATAGAAGATCAAAAGCGGTTCTGGGTGAAAGCGTTCATCAGGAACTCGGAAAGACTGAGCTGGCAAAAAGGACAATTGTTGAATTAGAAGAATTCGAGGGTGATAATATGTGCGGCGAACACAGGATAACTACTATGATCGAACTTGCGAAGAGACAGGAAAAAAATGATCCAAAAGAAGCGGCCAACAATTATCTGAAAGCGGCCGATATGCTGTTGAAAGAATCATATAATGACAAAAAGAGAGAAGAGGAATATCTTTCAGTCGCGAATAAGATCTATACAAGAGCAAAAGAGCTAAAGGCACTTCAGACAGAAGGCGGTATCGACGAAGCAGGATTCAAGCAGGCCGATGTAGTAGCAAAGAAAGACAATAAGATCACTTTCGCTGATATTGGTGGACTGCAGGAACTAAAAGAAGAGATCAGGTTCAAGATCATCGAACCCTTCAAGGATCCAGACCTGTTCAGGCATTATGGAAAGAACATAGGTGGCGGCATACTCATGTACGGCCCACCCGGCTGCGGCAAGAGCCTGATTGCTATGGCAACAGCAAACGAAGCCCATGCGACTTTCTTCCATGTCAAAAGTTCAGATCTGAAGAGTAAATTCGTGGGCGAGACAGAAAAGAATATCGCCGAACTCTTCAAGAAAGCAAGAGAGAAACAGCCATCCATCATATTCTTCGATGAATTCGAGGCGCTTGGTGGCGACAGATCTGAAAGCCACTCGCATGAGAGAAGCGCAGTCGCCCAGCTATTGACTGAGATGGATGGGATGGATTCAAAAGAGCAGCAGATCTTGTTGCTTGCAGCGACGAATGAACCATGGTCGATCGATCCTGCGCTCAGACGTGAAGGAAGATTTGGAAGGACACTTTTCATCCCTCAGCCTGATGCGGAAGCAAGGAAACATATATTCTCGCTCATAATGTCAAGACGGCCGACTAAAGAGATAGATTACGCAAAGCTCACTGAAGCGACTGATGGCTTCACAGGAGCCGACATAAAAGCAGCATGCGAGATGGCAACAGACATCCCGCTCAGAGAGAGCCTGAAGACAAAGAAACGGCGGAAGATCACGATGGATGATTTCAACTTGGCAATCTCAGGCACAAGATCGATTCTGACACAATGGTATGCGAAAGCCCAGGAACAGGTCAAGAAAAAGAAACTCGAAGGATCGTTCGCTGAGCTTGTCACCGCTGCGAGCCAGATGGTGAAGATAGAGATGATAGCTTAAATAAGCGCATCTAGATTATCTTTCGCCTGTGTCAATGATGGCTCGATCGCGAGCGCTTTTTGGAACGCTGCTTTGGCAAGATCTGTATCGCCTTTGTCACGATACGCGATTCCAAGATTGAAATATGCCTGGTATGATACTGAGTCTATTGAGATCGCTTTCTGGTAATTCATTATAGCAGAATCGATATCTCCTTCGCTTTTGTATGCCGCGCCCAGATTCGTGTATGCATCCGCATATCTTGGCGAGAGATATATCGCTCTTTTGTGCATCGCTATCGCTTTGTCGAACTCTTTTCTTGCCCGATAGATCAATCCAAGATTATTGTATGCCTCTGCGAGGTCAGGTCTCAGCTCGATTGTTTTCTCATAACCGGCCTTCGCAAGGTCAAGCTGCCCAGACGTATGATACAGATATGCTAGATTATAATGCGCTTTTGCGAACAATGGATTCAGCGTGAGGGCTTTTTTATAATACTCTTCTGCAGACTTTGGATCTCCTTTGTCCATGTACACATTGCCAAGATTATTGTATGGATCTGCGAACTCAGGATTAGCAACGATAGAGAGCATATATTCAGACAACGCTTTGTCTATCTCTCCTTCTTCATAGTATGCGGCACCTAGATTCAGGTGAGACATACAGCTTTCCGGAGTCACTATTGTCGCGCTTTTCCATATGGATTCATCAGATCTCCAATCAGAGTTACGTGCGACTGTCCGTGCTGCGAATAGAAGCGTCATCAAGATGAAGATAGATATAAGCGCCTTCTTCGCTGGCTTTCCTTTCAATGACTTGTGCAACGCAGAGAAAAGTATCGCGATGCCTATACAGAATCCGACCGATGGGATGTATGCATATCTCTCTGCCATCAACGTAGCACCGGGAATTATGTTTGATACTGGAGCGAGCGCGATGAAGAACCATCCGATCGAGAATGTGATTAAAGGAGATTTTTTGTGATTCTTGTATGCTATGTACAGAAGTCCAAGCATGATTACCACAGCTGCGATGACTTCGATCTCCAGGATGTTCTGCGACAATGCGGCCGCGCTTGTGATCTCTTTCTTGTATGATAATATTCCTTTTGAAAGCTCATGGTCGATCGAGAGACGCAATGGGAAAAATAGTAATAAGAGATATTTCAATATCGCCTTTGATGTTACAAGCATCGTTAAGTAGAAACTTCCTGCGATGTAACCACCCCTCGCGCCCATCGAAGAAGCTGTGCTCCTGAGAAACAAGAATATTCCAAGGACAGCAAAATACGGGATCGATCGGACCATGGCTTTTCTTTTTTCAAAACAGACCTCATAAAATAAGATCAATAATGGCAGCGACAGAGTCAGTTCATATATGAAGAATGCGCATGCGCTCAGCAGAATAGAGATAATATATAAGCGTAATCTTCCGGATGACACGGCAAGCAGATACAGATAGAATGATGCTAGCATGAAGACGACTGCGAGCATGTCGACTGCGGCCGCTATGTATGTTATTGATTCTGTATGGATTGGATGCACACCAAATAAAGCCGATGCCATGAGCGCGAGCCAGTGATTCGAAGAAAGTTTTTTTGCTATCAAGTAGATTAACAGCGTGCATGATAGATGGACAAATAGCGCTAATGTGTGGTAACCAGCTGCGTTCTCGCCAAAAAGCCAGTTATAGAAGATATATAGCACGCCCCTAAGTGGCCGATATACTCCCTGGTGTCCGTCTGGTGTATCGCCAGCAAGTAATCTGCCGATATTCTTCGCATCTTTTGGTGTGTCCCACCTCTCGATGAAATCATGGTCATCCCAGACTATATTGTTCTGATAGATGTTTATGAAAGTGAGCAGTGTGATTATTAGGACTATAACCACATGCAACCAGTTCGATTTCAACAACGATTTCCTCATCAAATAAATTGTTGCAGAACGGATGTTAAATAATTTACTAATAAAAGAATATAATCAAATCCAAACAATGGATGAGATTCCTTGCGTTCGGCAAGGAATGAACATCAAGCAAAAAGAAATCAATCCCTTCTTTGGCGATTGTCTCTTCTTGGGCCGCCGCTATGATGTCCCCTTGGACCACCATGACGTGGACCACCGCGTCCTCTCATCGGAAGACGTCCTTCTTCCTGGCTGAAATCACTTGAGAATCCTTTCCATGCGATGCGGACACGCTCGACCTGCGGCATCTGCATCTTCTTCACAAGAACATCATAATCTCTTAGGACTCTTGAGAAATTATCATGATCTCTCTGAGTTAGCAGGTTTATCGCAAGACCGTTCTCGCCGGCACGCGCCGTCCTGCCGATCCTGTGGATATATTGCTTGCTTTCTTTTGGGATGTCATAGTTATACACATGCGTGACTCCTTTGATATCAAGGCCACGCGCTGCGACATCAGTGCAGACAAGCAATTCGAAATCCTGGTTATGGAACTGGTCCATCGTTTTGCTTCTTTTGTCCTGTGTGAAACCGCCATGCAACGCAAGCGCTTTGAAACCTAGCGCTTTGAGATTGTTCACAACAAAATCAGTGTTCGATTTCGTGTTGCAGAATATCATTGCAAGACCTGTCTTCTCGCTCTTCAATAGATGCACTAGAAGCGCGAACTTGACTTTGTCATCGACATCATAGTATACCTGATGAAGCATCGTCGGATCTACCATTGAATCGACCGAGACCTTGATTGGCTGGTTCATGATCCGTTCGATCAACCGCTCGATATCAAGTGGGATCGTCGCTGAAAAAAGAAGTGTCTGCCTCTGTTTTGGACATTGGCTGATTATCTGTTTCACATCATCGATGAAACCCATGTCAAGCATCCTATCCGCTTCGTCAAGGACAAGTGTCTTCACTTTTGAAAGATCCATCGTCCTTCTGGATATATGATCAAGGATCCTTCCAGGAGTCCCAACCACGACTTCTGACATCGTGAGGGCTTCCATCTGAGGAGTTATCGACACACCGCCGAATATGAGGGCGATATTGATTGGATCATGTTTTGAGAATTTCTCGAACTCTTTCTTTATCTGTTCTGCAAGTTCTCTTGTAGGTGTCATGACAAGAGCCTGGATGCCTTTGCCCCGCTCTGTCTTCTGTATGATGCCAGCCGCGAATGCAAGGGTCTTTCCAGATCCAGTGGCGGATCCTGCGATCACGTCTTTTCCGTCTAATGCAAGCGGTATAGCCTGACTTTGTACGTCTGTAGGGGCAGTGAAGCCCATCTCTTGTATTGTCTGTAGTATGGCATCTGAAATGCCTAATTCTTTGAATTTGTCTATCATTTTTAATCGTCTTCTGAGAAATTGTATTTTTCTCCTTTCTTATGGAAAATGCCACTAGTGACAGTATTTAAACTTTTCGAAAATAAATATAAAGAAAAGAAAAATAATCAAATCATGTTAAATAGAAGAATCATTCAACTTTAACATTAACTGCTTTTGGGCCTCTATCGCCACGTTCTACGTCGAATTCGACTGCATCGCCATCTCGGAGGTTGACTCCTTCTGGAAGTGCTGTCTGGTGTACGAAATAGTCTTTTCCGTCTTCTGCTGTGATAAAGCCGAAGCCTTTTCCTGCGTTGAAAAACTTTACTGTTCCTTTCATTTTACTTTTCACCTTTGTACTAAAAACTACCATCTTTGATGGCTAATTTTCGTTAATTTCCTTCGTAGGAGCACCATAGTTTATAAAACTTCGCATAGAAATGGGGGCAAATGCCTTAAAATGCTTATTTTAGGCACTCAGAGCTGTTTTATCCAATATAGATCTTGCAACACAAAATAGAATAAAAAAAATAAATCGAATTATGTTATTAGAGTAATAATTATACTACTTTAACATTGACTGCTTTTGGGCCTCTGTCGCCCTCTTCTACATCAAACTCGACTGCATCTTCGTCACGAAGGTTTACGCCTTCTGGAAGTGCTGTCTGATGCACAAAATATTCTTTGCCGTCTTCTGCTGCGATAAAGCCAAAGCCTTTTCCAGCGTTGAAAAATTTCACTGTTCCTTTCATTTTACTTTTCACCTTTGTACTAAAAACCATCATTTTGATGGATTAGTTCTACTTAAGAGTCATCGAAAAAGCTCTCGAGTATTTAAAATACCCTATATTTAGATGTGAAATTAAGGATATTTGGTCAATATTGGCCCATAATCAAGCCCGGTATGAATATAAAGAATATTCTCGTGTAAGCGTTTAGTATGGAAATTCAATTCCGACAAATGTAGGCGGTGAAGTAGAAACTTAAAGCATTTTCTGAAAGTGAATTGCATAGCAAACGAAACAACCGTAGCAACAGTCCACAGGAATTTCGCTAATAGAAATATTAGTTCAAAATCCAATAAATAGAGAGACTG
>Ga0066640_10000174_pt1 | contig 35962 bp, 29 predicted proteins | sample CryGeyCG2114_020_2_FD_59505 | JGI IMG/M metagenome (GOLD analysis project Ga0066640, IMG submission 59505) | Groundwater microbial communities from aquifer - Crystal Geyser CG11_big_fil_rev_8/21/14_0.20 | ecosystem: Environmental > Aquatic > Deep subsurface > Groundwater | place: USA: Utah... | reverse complement strand
GTTTTATAGCGAAATTGGTGGAGGAGCATTCAGAGGTGATGATTTTCCTGCTGGAAGTTCTGATGGTGAAGGAGCAAGCTCATATTCAGCTTTTGCCCGTGTTGGCGGCGACATTGGTATGAATCAAAGCTGGCGTTTGGGAGCATCATATCTGGGTAGCGATGTAAAAGGTCGCAGCAGCAATGAGGATACTATAACCTTTATTGGTGATAGTGACTTATATGTGGCTGATTTGCGCTATACATGGGCTCCAACGGGAAATCCTAAAAATCAGGAGCTTACATTCCAGGGTGAGTATTTCTTACGCGATGAAGACGGCACTTATAATAATATAGCCTTTGACGATAACGCAAGTGGTTGGTACGCGCAAAGCGTATATAAATTTGCGCCAGAGTGGCGTTTGGGTTATCGCTATACGGCCTTAGAAGCTGCCGGTACACCGACCGGCCTAATAGGAACTGATCTTGATAGCCAAGGTTACGACCCATACATTAATTCTGTTATGGCTGATTGGACGAACAGCGAATTTTCACGCGTCAGGCTGCAATATAACAACGATAAAACGGTTCAAGGAGTAACCGATAATCAGTTTATATTGCAATATGTTATGAGCTTTGGTGCCCATAGTTCTCATAAGTATTAGGAAAAAGCATGAGAAAAATGCGTTTCATTATAGCAATGGGGTTGCTGATTGCAGCTCCATTGCAATCTTTTGCGGATGTAAATATTTTTGCTTGCGAGCCTGAATGGGCATCTTTGGCAAAAGAAATAGGCAAAGATAAAGTGACGATTAAAACCGCCACCAGCGCTTTTACCGACCCACACCACATAAGGGCAAGACCAAGCCTGATTGCCGCTATGCGCAGCAGTGATTTGGTGGTTTGTTCAGGGAACGATCTTGAAGTGGGGTGGTTGCCGATATTACTTGAAAAAGCTAAGTATGAAGTTCAGCGGGGACAAATCGGCAATCTGATGGCCGCCGATTATGTTAAAAAACTAGCCGTGCCAAAAGTATTAGACCGCAGGCATGGCGATGTGCATCCGGGGGGCAATCCACATGTGCATCTTAATCCCCACAATATTTTAAAAGTTGCTAAGGAGCTTACAAAGCGTTTGAAAAAAATTGACGAGGAAAATTCGGATTATTATCAGCAAAACCTAGCCTCATTTAGCGCTAACTGGACAGATGCTACGAATCAGTGGGAAAAAAAGGCGGCATCTTTAAAAAATATGCCTATAGTTGTGCATCATAAAAGCTGGGTATATTTAAATGACTGGCTTGGCCTGGACGAAGTTGCCGCATTAGAACCAAAGCCGGGCATTCCACCTTCGGCTTCGCACCTTGAAAATTTACTTAATTTACTGGAGAATAAGCCGGCAAAGGCTATAATTCGTGCGCCATATGAAGATGATAGGCCTTCGAAGTGGTTGTCGGATAAATCTAATATTGTTGCTTTAGAGTTGCCTTTTACGGTTGGTGGTAATAATAAGGTAGAAGACTTATACAGCTTATTTGATAATACTATAGATCAATTGTTGGGGGCTAATAAATGAACCTCGATGGTGTAATTATAATACTTCCGGCATTTGTTGCCGGGTTGCTTATTATAGCAACCCATGTTCCACTCGGGCTGGAAGTATTAAAGCGTGGCATCATCTTCATTGATCTGGCCGTAGCGCAAGTAGCAGGTTTGGGAGTTATTGTTGCCGGCCTGTACTTTCACTCGGAAGAATATCCGATAGTAACACAAATTATGGCATTTATATTCGCGATATCAGCGGCTTATGGATTTAAGCTTTGCGAAAAACACATGCCAAAATTGCAAGAGGCTATTATTGGATCGGCCTATGTATTCGCGTCATCCTTGGCATTGCTTCTTATGGCTAACCATCCGCATGGAGCAGAAGAGGTCGAGAATCTTTTGTCAGGTCAGTTACTATGGGCTAGCTGGAGTCAGATTGTTCTGACAGCCATAATCTATGCCTTGCTTTGGATCGTTATTTTTAACAAAGACCTGTTGCATAAATATTTCTATTTCATATTTGCAATAGCAATCACCATGTCCGTTCAACTGGCGGGAGTATATCTTGTTTTTGCCAGTCTGATATTACCCGCCATCGGTGCGGTTATATATGAAAAAGGCAATAAAATTATGTTTGGTTATGTTGTTTCCACTGTATCGTTGATAGTTGGATTGGTGGTGTCGTTGCTAAGCGATTTACCAACGGGACCAGCTCTGGTTTGTGTTTTGTTTTTAACTTTTCCAATAATACTTACAATAAAGGCGGCAAGAAGATCTTAGTTGAGGATTTATTCTAAGAATCTCTTTGCAATATGCTATTCAATTTGTGTAGATAAATAATTCTCAATGCCCACCGACTTAATCAAAGATAGTTGCTGATTTAACCAATCCTGATGTTCTTCTTCTGATGCTATTATTTCTTCTAAAATTATGGTGGTTCCCACATCGCCTTCAGAATCGGCAACGTTGCGTGCCTTTTTTAAGTCAGCAATGGCGTTATCTTCAAATTTAAGGTCGCATTCTAACATTTCTTTCGGAGTCTCGCCGATATTAAGCTTGCCCAGATTCTGTAGATTTGGCAAGCCTCCCAAAAACAATATACGTTTTGTCAATTGATCTGCGTGCTTCATTTCATCAATTGATTCTGCGTATACTTTTTTATATAACTTCATTAGGCCTTGGTTTTCCAGCATTTTAGCATGAAGAAAATATTGATTTATGGCGGTTAGCTCATTTCTCAATATTATATTTAGCTCAGAAATTACCTTGTTATTCATTTTAGACCCTGTTTTATTTTTAAAGACAGGATCATATCTGTTGATTATCAAAAGTTCAATAGAACTCTACATTTTAATTAGCCTCTAGCGTCTGCTCGTTTGGCAGCAAAAATGTTTCAATATAATCTATGCACTGTCCACACTGAGACTTACATCCGGCCTTATTAAGAATTCCCTCACCATTTTCACATGGAATGGTGCAAAATTTCTTAAGGTCACTTTCTTTTAATGAATTGCAAATACAAATATACATATAATAATGATTATCACTTGCGCGGCCTTATGTCAAGTAATAATTATTATCATCCTTACCACCCGACATAATTATTCATCGCCTGAATTATGAAATAATTCTAGGGCGGTCCAAAGCAATTTGTATATTCTATAGACAAACAATTTAATATTCATCTGCGGAAATCATGTCAGACTCTAATTGATCTGATTCTAAATGATTATTTATGATTATCCTGGCAAAGTGCAGACCTATATAAATTTTTGGATCAAGTTGTAAATGGCTATGTTCTTCTATATAGCTTTCAATTTTTGCAATTGGCGCTTTATGAACAGTTATGTTTTCATTTTCAGTGCCGCCACCTTCATTGACATAACGCACTTTGTTTGCATAGAAAAAAGTCATTACCTCACTGCTAATTCCTGAAGAAATAGGGCCTTTCGCAACTTGTTTAATTTCTAATGCTTCATATCCGGTTTCTTCCAAAAGCTCCCTTTTTGCAGCATCAACCGCACTTTCATTTTCCATGTTAGGCTCATCTCCAACCATTCCGGCGGGAAGCTCTAATACTCCGCCGCCTACGGGAACTCGGAATTGCTCTGTTAATAATAGTTCATTATCATCGGTTACAGCAATAATTATGGCAATTGCCGTGCAGTTATTGCGAGTCATATATTCTCGGTCTTGTTCCTTGATGACATTGACCCAGTCACCTGAAAATAAAACCTCCTTTTGTGCTTTACCTGACATGAATTTGCCTCCTGCTATACTGATTTTCTTATGTTTAGAACATCTTGTAAATGCTCGGGTAAATCTGTAATGGGTATGTGAGTGAGATCTTTATCCAACTCAGCAGAGACTTTGTTTGCCACGTTGGTTGACAATAATTGACGCAAGTCACCGAGAACCTTTGGCGCTGCGGCTATTATAAGCCTGTCAAATGCAGCTTCTTTAGCATTGATAAAGTCAGCTACATCTTTAGCAAAGACGTGTTTTTCATGTTCGTGAGGATCCGTCGGTCTGTCCATTGCAGAGCGTTGCCCGGCACCATTATCAGGCATTCTGCCGCGCTTGGTTGTAACTAAATCTTGAGATAGCTTATTAACATGCTCAAATTTTCCATCTTTTATTAGTGAAAGATTATTCTTGGGGCCGTTATATTTATAAATAACTGCTTTTGCACCGTCAGCAATTAAAATTAATGTGTTATTATGCATTAGGTTTCTCCTATTTTAGATTATAAATTTGTTCCATTCTCCCCAGTTATTACTGATTTCTCCCTTCCTGAGGCTAAGAGCTATAAGCGCAAAACCGCAAATTACTGAGGAAATAATCGCTAAAACTCCAGCTCCATAAACAAAAGGAATAATCAATAAAGCCATTCCAAGGAAAATATTCAAAAACCGCAAGCTGCGTGCCACTTCAGCAAATGCCGTAATTGTTATCGTAATAATTAAGGAGCCTATTAAATGATCCGCGTTTGCCATGCCGCCCTCTGTTCCAAGCGTGAGTCTTGTAAACATTAGCCAAAGGCCAATTAGCCCGCATAATGCTAAGTTCCACGGTATGGTTACTCCACCTGTAAAAATATTATAAATAATGCTAGATGGCTTTTGAGAGAAATTATCTTCATCTTTGTCATCTTTTTTATTACCTTCATCTGTGTCGCCGGTAAATAAAATTTTCATCCATGGTTTACCCACTTTTGCCTTGCGACGAAGAAATTCTATGGTTGCTACGATTTCATCAAATGAATAAGGAATTTGTATTAGCATAGCAGCAGCTGCAATTAAGCATAATGTGCACCAGGTGCCTAATAATATCGGCTGAATAATAATGAAGGTAATTGAAATTGCGCCAAGCGGAATAATCATAAAGCCAAATAATAAGACTAACCAGGGCATTGTTCTCCAACGCTTATTAGAGCCTATCATACCGGTTAAGATTTCTAATAAATAAGTTAAGGCCCCAAGACCTGCATCAGGCACGGGCCATGCTTTTGAAATGGAGGAAGTTATTATTTCTTCCGTACCATTTTTTCCATCTTGAGGTATATATCCGCCGAAGAACGGATCCCATACAGCATCAATATGGCCTAATTGATAAGCGGTCATATAGCGTGAAATGTAAAATCCTATAAACGCTAATAAAATTATAGGTGCGCGTTGAAACCAGCTTGACGGCGAAAAATCCCATCCCGGGGGCACTTCCGGCCCCGACATAGCCGCCGTTGGTGACATTGCCGGAAACGGCCTTACAAGAAGAGAAAACCCTATTACAAGAGCTCCGACTATAGTGCTGTTTAAATAAGCCGCTGATGTTGGAGCCCAGAATATAAGCGGAGCAAATAATAGCCACATCCCAACTAATGCAGTATCAAATCTGGCAAGTCTTAGCCATTTTCCGGTCGATAATGAGCAGCTTGCGCAAATTATAATTAAAAAACCTGCAATAATATCGCTCCACATCATTGGGGTGGATTGATAATTCATGGTAAGCGGAGAGCTTGCCAGCCAGAACCCAAGAGCGATATTTAAAAAATGTGCCCAAATATTTTTATGGTGCTGACGTTTATATTCTTCGTCATATTTTTTTCTGATATTTTCAGGATTCTTGTTTTTTTCGTCCGCTGATTCAATCCATTCAGGCGGATTGATGTTATTGTCCTTATACCACTTAGCAGGGTCGTTTTTTAGCTTATCAATAATTTTGGGTAAGATGTCTTTGATATTATGCTTAGGCTGCCAGCCTAAAAGTTCTTTTGCCTTTTTTATATCAAGCGCATAATGATCAGATGCCATATCAACCATGAAAGGTTTTATAAAAGGCTTTTCTCCCTCATCAAAAGCATCAGGAATTATAGGTTCCGCTTGCTCTTCTACATAAGCTCCGGCCTTTGCTATGGGTTTGGGCAGTGAAATAGTATTCCACTCGTTTTTTCCATGAATTAGCTTTCCAATGGTGTTTTGTAGCTCTTCATAGCCTATAACCTCCGGTTCTCCTGCTAGTATTGCGCCTGTTTTAGGCAGGTCTTTTCTCTTATCAATAACCTTTTTAAATAAAGACACCATATCCTTTTTATGAATGAATGCCTGTCCGGCTCTTGAATCACCTGCATATAAAAAACTCTTAAGTTCTTTCTCATAAATACGTGATATTTGATGCATTAAAGTTGGAATTGCTGAATTTTCGTCATAAAGACCGGCAAGGCGTAAAATAGTATAAGGAATTTTCCCATGATGTTTGACTATCTTATCTTCAGCCTTTGCTTTAGACTCTGGATATGCCCATTTAGGTTTTATTGCCGTCTTCTCATTGATTAGCTCTCCAACAGCACAAGGCTCATGAACAAGCATGGTTCCTGAATATACAAAGCGTTCTACATCAAGGCTTTTTAGCCCTTCTAGTAAATATTCGGTACCCACCACATTGACAGTATCGTATAATGGCGAATCTTCCCCTGTGAAGTCAAAATAGGCCGCCAAATGAATAACCGACGCGACGTTTTTTCCGTATTGTTTCTTAAATTTTTTTAAAGCGTTTTTGACCGAAGAATACTCGGTTATGTCAAACTCAATGTCACAACTAGTGCCACTTCTATCAAAACCAACAACTGTATAGTCATCTTTAAGCTCTTTTTTTAAAGCCTTTCCGATACTCCCCTCTGAGCCTGTAATAATAACAATTGGTTTTTTTTCTTTAGCCATAAACAATCCTTTTAAGAAGCTGCAAATTTAAGGAGCATCTTTTAAAGGATATGTTTCATGTCATAAACTTTCAGTTAGATAAAAAGTCTGCAATATAAAAAAGCTATAAACAAATTTGCAAAATGAAGGATTTAATACTAACAGGATTTTTATGCCGGTCTTGTTTTCGGTAATAGATATTTTATTCCAGAAAATCTTTAATTGTAATTAACCTTATTGGTTAATTAGTTTTTATAAAAATAATCACAGGAGAATTATAATGAAAAAGCAATTTTTAGCAACATCCGCTATTATTATGGGGCTAGCCTCCTTTGCGGCAACACCTGCTATGAGCGCTAACCCATATAAAATGAAATATACAGATCATGACTGGATTAGTGTCACAGGGCATATAGACTCTATAAGCACTGAGCGCTTCACGCTAGATTTTGATGGCGGAGTTATCACGGTTGAAATGGATGGTTGGGATGGATATGACGAAGCCCAGTTATTAAACGAAGGTGAGAGAGTAACTGTAAACGGGCGAATCGACAATGGTTTATATGAAGCTAAAACAATTGAGGCAGATACTGTCTATTCGCATGGCAGGCGCACATATTTTTATTCTAACGCTACCGATGAAGAGGGCGATTATAAATACTATAGCTTCTATTCTTACCCGGCTGAGATTCCTGACGGAACCTGGATGAGTTTGTCAGGAAAAGTTACAGACATTAATGATAGAGAGTTAGTGTTAAATACATTAGGAGGTGATGTAGTAGTGGATACCAAAACCATGAATTTTAACCCTCTTGATGATGCTGGATATGTTCAAATTCAAGAAGGAGACCGTATCCATGTTTCCGGAGAATTTGACATAAACTTGTTTGATAAAAATGAAGTTAATGCAAAAAATATATTCACCATAGAAAAATATGGTAGCTAAAATACATAGTAATGCCCCGTAAAGTTACGGGGCATTACTAATAGCCGGCAAGCAATTATAGATTACTGTATTATGGATAATTTTAATTACATATAAAATAATTTTCGTTGAAACCTTTCTTAGTGAATGTAATATGGTACTCTAATTCTTTTATAACTTATTATAGGAAGTCATTATGGCTGATTTTAAACTAGCGGAGTATATTTGGTTAGATGGTGCAATTCCCGTTCGTCAATTGCGTTCTAAATCGAGGGCTATAAATGTTTCTGCCCGTAACCCTAAACTTTCTGAGTTTCCCGAGTGGAGCTTTGACGGTTCTTCAACAAGGCAGGCAGAAGGAGATGATTCTGACTGCATCTTGCAGCCGGTAAATTATGTTAAAGACCCGATACGTGGAGAAGGGAATTATCTGGTGATGTGTGAAGTCATGAATGCGGATGGAACTGTTCATAGTTCAAATTCAAGAGCGCAATTGCGTGATATTTTGGATGCCGGTGCTGATAAGAGCGAGCCTTGGGTCGGGTTTGAGCAGGAATATACATTATTTAAAAATAACTCTCCGCTAGGGTGGCCTGAAAATGGTTTTCCCGCTCCACAAGGGCCTTATTATTGTGGTGTTGGTGCAGAGCAGATTTTTGGACGCGAAATTGCGGAGGAGCACGCAAAAGCATGTCTTGAAGCGGGTATTATATTTTATGGAATCAATGCGGAAGTTATGCCAGGTCAATGGGAGTTTCAGATCGGTTATAGGGGCGATAACGGTGAAGATAACGGAGTATTAAACATATCCGATCATATGTGGCTTGCCCGTTGGTTGATGCACCGTATCAGTGAGTCGAAAGGCGTGCATATTTCCTTTGAAAACAAGCCTATAAAAGGCGATTGGAATGGTGCGGGAATGCATACTAATTTCTCAACTAAGCAAACAAGAGATAAAAATAAAGGGCGTGAGGCCATTAAAAAAGCCGTTAAAGATCTGGCTCGTCAGCATCACGAACATATTCCTCTTTATGGTGAGGGGCTAGAAGAGCGCCTGACAGGCAACCATGAAACCTCAAGCATTATGGAGTTTAGCTCAGGTGCGGCAGATAGAGGAAGCTCCATCCGCATACCTCAGCCAGTGGAGCAAAAAGGCTATGGCTATTTTGAAGATAGAAGACCCGGTGCTAATGCCGACCCTTATTTGGTAGCAGCTCGTATTTGTGCGACGGTATGTGAGGTTGATGAATCTGATGCTTCATTTGAAAACTGGCCGAGAGAAGAGGTTAGGGGCGCCTTATAAATTAAGTGGGAATATTTTTGTGTCTATAGAATTTATAGTAATATTCAAAAAAACACTCATATGCAACTTGACATTTTATATGTAAAACATTACTAACAAGGAGTTGTTTGGTAATTGATGCATGGATGTTATACAATGAAGTCTAATTTAAATACTTCTTCTTTAAGTAATAAAGATTTTTTGAAGGTGATTGGCATTACTGATAAGGATTTGGGAGATTATATTCGTCAAGTTGACGACTTTATTTCAGATGGTATTTTAATTGGTTGGAACGAAGAAAAAAAAAGTTTCTTTTTATTCGGAGCCAGAAGAAGGTGTTGTAAACGCTGTTAATGAGATTAAAGCTTTATTAGGAAAAATAAACGCGCAAGATTATAAATTCACTCTAAGTGATGAACAAGTTGCTTTGGTAAAGTTAATGCAAGAAAACTGTAAGGTGTATTATAAAGACATTGTAGATTTATTTGCCTGTGTTAATGGTGTGAATATTGATCGTGCAATTATAACGCGTAATCTAACGATTGCTTCATCGGGTAATGGATTTAAGTTGAATAATGCAACCCTTCAATTCGATAAGACAAAGAAACCTTATGAAAAGTATAGTGAACATCTTTCCAAAAAGACCACGAGTTTTGACCTTGCAAAAAAATATATAAGTGAAGTCAATAGTCTTTTAAAGGGTAATTCAACATATCAGAGTAATAGCCTAATCTTGGACAATGCAGTGAAAGAACTTAATAAGGAAAAGCCAGATCACGCTGTACAATTACCTGAAGGAGTGGAAAGTTATATAAAAAAATTAAATCATGAAATTAGCGAATTTGATAAAGTATTAGAAAGTTCTTTAGGAGTGTTATCAAACTTAGAGGCGAGGAAGCTCGAAGAGGAAGAGGAGAGTCGATTTATATCTAAAGTTAATAAACAGAAAAAAAGAACAGAAGAACAGAAGAGAATCCAACTAGAACAAGCGCAAAAAGCACTTGATAAATGGCGCGAAGGCAGAAAAAAGTCTAATGAGGTGTGTGGAGAAAGTAAGGATGAAAGGCCTGGTTTATATGATTTATACATAAAAAATATTGGGCCGATTCTTTCTGAAGATCAATTGAATGCAAGAATAAAATCGTTAAATTTCTTTGCAAAGAAAACTTTAACTGCACAGGAGAAGCTGGATATAGCCATGAGTACAGTATGTGCTTTAAATTTTTATAGGCCGGAAAATGAAAATAATATGGAAAAATTTGATGAGTTATCGAAGAGTATTGTTAGTTTTCTTGGTGAAGAAGGTTGGGACGGGGCGAAAGATACATTAAGTATAAAGCTTATAAAAGCTCAATTAGCGAGTATAAGTTTAAATATAGCATGCGAGCAATGTGATATAGATGATTACCACATAACGTTTTTAAGCAGAAGAGATAATCACGGAGGGCATGAAGATGTTGTTGTTCAGGGTAATAATATAGAAGAAAAACAAGAAAATATTAGGAAAAGGTTTGAAAATATTAAACTACTTAAGAAAAGACAAAAAGAATTAAACCAGTGTATTGAGGGTATTAATTCGGCATATGTTAATGTTGTAGCAGAGGAAATTACACTGGATGATACTATAGTCAGTTCTGTAATTCTGAGTATTGAAGAGTTTGACTCGGCCTATAAGAATAGTGATGCATTATTAGGCCGTTTTGATCAAGAGAATGAAAAAGTTATTAAAATTCAAGATGAATTTAAAATAAGGCTTGATAGGGGGCTTATACCTAAGTCTAAAAAGAAACAAGAGCGTAGCGATCAGGCGGAGTTGTATCAAGCTATAAAACCGCATATACAGAGTGAAAAATACAGGGAAATTGACCCGAAAAGAGAAGTCGCTTTTTTAGCTTTACAAAGATCTATGGATTATAAAGATGTTGTAAGGCCTCAATCTCATAAAAAAGGAGATGCTGCTTCTTTCACACCAAAAACTGGAAGTAAAGAGACTCCAGATGATTGGAAGCCCGTAGCTCATAGATACAGAGTGGTAGCCAACAGATCAGAAGAATATAATGATTTCATTAAAATACCTGTTAAAAAGGTTGATGTAGTCGAAAAAAACGTTGTAGTTTATAGTAAAGTAGAAGTTCCAGAGTTAGTTGTTATTAATGATGGGGGAGGTGAGCTGGAGTATACTGTTTTTCGAGTTGGCAGTATTTGTAGTCTGTTAAAAAATAATGAAGTTGAAAGCATATGTCTAACCCAGAATTCTGCTGATGTCACTGACTATAGTGTTTATTATGATAAAGGTGGTAGTGGAGATCCTTATATATTAATGCCGCTTTCTAAATTAGAAAGAAAACATACTCCTTCCTGTGAATTTAATTCTGTTGATATGAGAGTGGAGCCTTTAGGTCGTGGTAGTAGGTCTTTATCCATCTAGCCTTGCTTTTACCGCATCAAGATATTGAGTTGTAGTTAAAGGTTCAACCTTATCAGATGATATAAGGGATAGGTCCTTAGTCATTTTTCCTGCCTCAACCGCTTCTATGCATGCCGCCTCGAGCTTGTTTGCGAATGCTTCCAGCTCTTTGTTGCTGTCTTTGCCTGCAAGGTGAATAAGCCCTTGAGTCCATGCGAAAATTGACGCAATCGGGTTTGTGTAAGTATCTTTTCCTTGCTGATGCATACGGAAATGGCGTGTTACTGTGCCGTGTGCGGCCTCTGTCAGAACGGTTCCGTCCGGTGAAAGTAGAGTAGAGGTCATAAGACCCAGTGAGCCGAAGCCTTGCGCTACCATGTCAGACATAACGTCACCATCATAATTCTTGCATGCCCATACATAGCCGCCTTCAGATTTTATCGCATATGCTACCATATCGTCGATCAGGCGGTGTTCGTACCAAATTCCCGCATTTGCATAACGGTCTTTAAATTCATTCTCGTAAATTGACTGGAAAGTATCTTTAAAGCGCCCGTCATAGGCTTTTAATATAGTGTTTTTCGTTGAAAAATATAATGGTAGTTTTTTGCCAAGAGCATATTTGAAGCTGGCTCGCGCAAAATCTTCAATTGATTTTGATGTGTTGAACATGCCCATAGCCACGCCTGATCCTGCAAATTCATGGATTAAATGCTCTTCTTTTTTGCCGCTTTTGCCTTCAAAAATAAGTGAAAGTTTGCCGGCCTCTTCAATTTTAATATTCTGTGATTTATATTGCTCACCATAAGCGTGGCGGCCTATAGTAATAGGTTTTTTCCAGCCCGATACTAAGCGTGGGATATTGTTACAGATGATCGGCTCACGGAACAAAGTGCCGCCTAATATGTTACGGGCAGTGCCATTTGGCGAAACCCACATTTTCTTAAGGTTAAATTCTTTGACGCGAACTTCATCAGGAGTGATAGTGGCGCATTTTACACCGACACCATGTTTTTTAACGGCATTGGCAGCGTCAATAGTCACCTGATCTTCGGTTTCATCGCGGTGGGGCAGGCCAAGGTCGTAATAATCAATGTTAATATCAATATACGGCAGGATAAGCTTTTCTTTTATCATCTCCCAGATGACACGCGTCATCTCGTCGCCGTCCATTTCTACTAATGTACTTTTAACTGTGATTTTGGTCATACTTTGCCCCATTTTTTAATGTTTAAAGCAAATATGCCACCTTTGGTTGATTCTTAGCAAGGGAAATTTATGTTTTGTGCGAAATAATATCCTCAATCGCATCACAGATCATTTGGCCGACTGCTTTAATCTCATATTTTGAAGCTGTTTTAAAGGCCTCTTGGGGTAGAATCTTGGCTAGTTTCCGGTCATTTATTAATTGTTTTATAGCGTCAGCCATAGCTTCCGCACTGCCTGTTTCGGTTACTAGGCAGTCTTTATTATTTGTGGCAATCTCTATTGGGCCTTCTGATGCCGATGTTATAACCGGGCGGCCTGACATAAAGGCTTCCAGTAATATAATGCCGAATGGCTCATGCAGCGATGGCAGGCAAAAAATATCAATATTATCAAATAGTTGTTCCTTGTTGTTAACCCATCCGATGAAGTTTGTTTTATCTGCGATAGCAAGCTTATTTGCAAGGCTTTTCAGGCTTTGCTCTTCTTCGCCTGTTCCTCCAATTATTGCTTTAAAATCAATCCCTTGTTCTTGTAAGATGGCTAGTGATCTTAAGAAAATATCAAAGCCTTTTTTCTTTACAAAGCGTCCCATAGTGCCGATTACCACCGGACTATGAAAATTGCGCATTTTCGGCATTGCCCCCGGCATTTTTATCATATTAGGGATGCGATAAATAGTATTTTCCGCCTGGCCGTTTGCTATTACGTGCTTTTTCAAATCATCGGTAATTGCGAAGATTGCATCAAGGCCGATTAGTTTTTTGACGCTGTAATTATGGGTTACTCCAACCATGGGGCAATTTTGTTTTTTAGCTGCTGGTTTTAAAAGTGATACTGCGCGGTTTCCGTGAGCTATTACAGCATCGGGATTGGACTGTTTTAATATTTTTTTTAAATATGATTTAGCAAGAGGGTCCCAACCGCCGAAATTTTTGACATTAACAATGTTTATGCCTTTATTCTCTAGGCTTTTGCGGATTTTTGCATCGTGATGGATGATCGCGGTTACCTTATGGCCATGGGCGATTATCGCCTCGCAATAATCGACGAAACATTGCTCAATCCCGCCCAAACCTCGGCTAAACATAGCGTTTATAATATGCATGAATGTGGTTTTACAACGCCTATGAATAAGTGACAATAAAAATGATTAATTAATAACTATCTCGCACTTTGCATGTATAACCTCACATGGTTTTATAATATCGCATGACTGAACCTCGACACCCTGGAGCTTGCCGTCTAGCTCCTTTTCCCAGAAATTAAGGAATTTCTTTAATACGGGGAAGTCGGGGTTTTTGTCATAATCCTGCCATAGATATGTTTGGATCAAAGACGGATGATCCGGAAAATAATAAAAAATATTTGCCGTTGTTAGTCTAAAATCATTTAGCATTAATTCAAAATCAGTCATATATAAAACTCCGTAAACTACTTGTTCACATATTCTTATTATATAGCAATTTAATTTGTAACTTTAGTCATCCTGAACTTGTTTTGGCATGACATTTTTTTAATTTTATTGCCATACACCATTATACCATAAAATCCGTTAAAAATTGATTAAAAATTATTGTAATGCTATCAAAATAGGTCTAAGACCAAAATATGGTTAGGCTTTTATATTTAGTAGTAATTTTGCTCTTAAGCTCGTGCTTTCAGTATGATGGAAGCCCGCCATATCGCCCTTATCCTGATAAAAAAACAGGTGGCAAGCCATCATCACCCAAATTTTATCCGACTTATGACCCTTCGGATGATAACCCGTATCGTGGCTTTGATAATGACAGATATAAAGATTTCCAGAATAACCGTTATGAATATTATCCAAGATATAACCCTGACGCGGATAATCCTTACTATCCTCCGTCAAAATATATTCCTCCAAGGGTGAATAATCCATATCAATATCCAAACTATAATCCTAGCGCGGATAATCCTTATTATCCAAGTGATAAAGGGCTTTTTCAAAAGCCGATGTTTGATTATCCGTTGTTTTTTGATTAGGGGCTATTTTTTGTGCCCTAAGCGGGTGAATTTGGTTTCAAGGTATTTTTTGTTATGCTTGTTATGCTCTATAACATGCGGCACGCATTTGGTGACTTTTATGCCTAAATCTTCCAGTCCTTTTGCTTTGCGCGGGTTGTTGCTAAGGAGTTGAAGTTTTTTTATTCCCATAGTTTTTAAAATTTGAGCCGCAGGTAAAAAATCACGCTCATCATCGTTGAAACCTAATGCCTCATTGGCCTCAACAGTATCCATGCCACATGATTTTAAGGCATATGCCCGTAATTTATTTATAAGGCCTATTCCTCGCCCTTCTTGCAGCATATATAAAATTATGCCGCCACCTTTTTTTTGCATAAGATTTATTGCCTCGTGCAACTGGTCATGACAATCGCATTCGAGTGAATCAAGCAGATCGCCCGTGTAGCATGAAGAGTGTATTCTAACCAACGGTTCTTTAGGTGTTTTCTTTCCTATGATAATGGCGTAGTGCTCTTTTCCGCCAAGGGTAGGGCGGTATGCTATTATTTGTGCGTCCTCAGCGTTTTTAAGTGATATATCGGTTCTGCAAGCCTCTGTTATCCCATATTCAATATTGTTTTTATATTCATCTATCTGATTATCGGTAACAGTTAAAAATATGCCGTCATCTTCAAATTCATCACAAATAATCGCGGCAGGTATTAGCTCTGCAATTTTGGTAAGTTTTAAGGCGTATAGATCAATCTTTTTAGAATTTGTTAAATTTTCCGCCTCGTGTAAATATGGCTTATTGCTGACACCCGCAATATCGGCAATATTATCTTGATCGGTAATAGTTATTGAGGCCGCATTATTAAACTCATTTCCTGTTATATATGAGGCTCTTTGAGGTGAGATAACTAGGCGATAATCATTAAGTTTTGCAAGTAGGGGAGGGAGTATAACTTCCGGTGAGGTTACTAGAATTTTGTTGTTTCCGCTTTTTACAATTACAGCAAAGCCCTTACGCAAATCATTACATGCGCGCTCGATAGATAATATGGCTTTTTCTGTTTTGTTAAGTATCATGTTGTTTTAAATGTTTATTGCAGGTGTTGTGGTGGCTGGTTTTTTTACTCCAGAGGAAGTAGTATAGTATGTTTCTGTTAGATTCTCTGCAAATGATACTTTTAATATTTTGCTATTCTGTGTGATATCCTTTTGTGTTTTCAATATAGATTTAGGCGGCTCTTGAGGAAGAGTAGGTTGCTCTATTTCCTCTTCCTCTGATGATAAGGCTTCTTCATCATCAGATTTATAGAAAAATCCACTTGCGCCTGAGTCATTTGAATCTGCTCGACTGCGAGGTGTGGTGTGATTAAAACCTCCGGGATTATAGCCGAACGGCTTTTCTATTTCTTCTTCGTATGTTCCTATTATTAGAGATGCGGCAATATTATATCCTTCTTTATCATCGCTATTAATTGCTTCTATTATTTCTTGCTTATTTTGACCCAGAATTTCCAATAATATTGGATTGTTAGACAGGACGAATTGCGGATCGTTTTGTGAAAAATGACTATTTAGTACTTTATATAGCGACTCAGATTGCTGTTCGGTTAGTTCAGGCGTGTTTATATCTGGGATGCCTGCATTTGATCTTCTGTGAATTGGTTCTTGAGTTTGTGTTATTTGGTCTTCTTCTAGCATTTGCTTAATTAGAGATGCGGAGGCTGGATCCATTTCTTCAAATGGATCGTGTGTGAAAGTTCTTTCTGCCTCTTGGGTCTGAATCTTTTTTGCGAGCGACTCTTTGTTCTTTGATATAAAAGAATGAAGTTTGTTTGATATTTCAATCAAGGGTTTTGTAGAAGGTATATCCGGGAATTGCTCCAATAAGTTTGATATTTCAGCCGCTGATCCCATTGCCTTTTGAAGGATTCCTTTGTATTCAGCTAGACTCTTAGCAGGAAATTTTTTTGATATTTCCTCGGTTTTTTGTGATCCAAGAGATGCTTTGCTAAGAGAGTATCTCGCGGTTATTTGAAGAAAGTTTTTATTAAAATCCTTCAACGCATCTAAAAGTGCGTTGAAAGTATCTTGACTTATATCTTTTTTAATTTGTTCTAAATTTATTGATTCAGTGTTTGATTTTTTTTCTAAAGAAAGATAACAATCAAGAGATGAAAAGTATTCGATAGTGCGGTTAAGCAAACTAACAAAGCTTGCTAATTTGAGTTCTGGTGACTGCGATTGTTCCTCGGGCATTTTAACCTTCCTTTGATTCGTCTTTTAAAATAATATAAAGATGTTACATATAATAAACTACTAAAAAAAGCCATATAAAAATGACTGTTAGTCTGACTATCAAAAATAATAACTTATCTGAATTGTTGCAGCAGCACCAGTGTGTTAACGCTGAAATAATGAATTCCGGTGATGCGGATATTGTAGTTGAAGATCGCGAGAATAATCTGGTTATAAATGGTTTTGAAGTCGAAAAACCATATCATATATCTGATGTTATCGAGAAAATAAATTCAATCGCGATTTCTCTATCTAAAGATGATTCTGTTAAAATAGGTGAGTATATATTTTACTATAATCATAGAAAAATTACCGGCAGCCAAGGTGAGGTTTTGTTAACCGATAAAGAGGCCGATATAATAAAATGCCTTATGGTGAGCGAGGCTGCTGTTGATAAAAACGAATTACTAAGAAGAGTGTGGGGCTATAATAGCTCGGTGGATACTCACACTCTCGAGACGCATATATATCGCCTGCGCAAGAAGATAAGCGATGATTTTATAGCCACATGCAAAGAAGGCTATAGTATAAACATTTTAAATAAATAACAGCTCCAAACTTATAAAAGCACTTGATTTTAAGTGGCTAAAGAGCTATCAATTAAACGGACGCATCATATTAACTAAAGTATAGAGAATATTGCCATGAGGAAGATTGTTTGCGCAAGCATAGTTGGTTTGGCTGTTTGTTTTTCAGCCCTTTCAGCATCAGCACAGGTTAAAGATAAAACATTTAAGGACTGGACGGTTTATACAACCAACCTTCAGGGCAGTAAAACGTGCTATATTGCCAGCTTCCCTAAGAGCAAAACAGGAAATTACACTAAACGTGATGACCCTTACTTTTTGGTTACAAGAATAAGCGATGGTGTTTATGAAGTAAGTACTTCTTCAGGCTACCCTTATAAAGTCGGTAGTGATGTTAGTGTTGATATTCAAGGTAATAAATTCTCTATGTTTACAAAAGGTGAGCTTGCCTGGGCAAAAGATAGCAAAGAAGATAAGCAGATCATCGATATTATTAAGAAGAAGGGCACTATGAACGTTAAAGGCACTTCGACTAAAGGCACATACTCTGTTGATAAATATTCGTTGATGGGGTTTACCGCCGCTTACAATCGTATGCAGTCAGTTTGTAAATAAAGGAATCATATCATAATTACTAAGCCGAAAGCTCCGTTTGTATATATTGTAGGTGCCGGCCCCGGAGACCCTTCTTTATTAACGGTTAAGGCCTATGAACTTATTACAAAAATCGCGGATGTGGTCGTATATGACCGCCTTATACCCGACGGTATAATAAACCTTATTCCTAAAAATGTTGAATCTATATATGCGGGAAAGTCCTGCAAGAAGCATCACATGACTCAAGATGAAATTAATGTTTGCCTTGCTGAGCAGGCCATGGCCGGAAAGGTTGTTGTGCGCCTAAAGGGTGGTGATCCGTTTATTTTTGGTCGTGGGGCTGAGGAGGCGGCGCATCTTGTAGATAATAATGTTCCTTTTGAAGTTGTGCCCGGTGTTAATGCTGCTGATGGTTGTGCGGCATATCAGGGTATACCGCTGACTCATAGAGGCCTTGCAACCGGAGTTCGCTTCGTAACAGGGCATCAGCAAAAAGGTGATCCGGTTGAAATGGACTGGCAGGGGTTGGCTTGTGCCGATACTACTTTGGTGCTTTATATGGGGCTAACCCATTTAGAAGATATTGCGAAGAATCTTATAAATCATGGTCTTGATAAAAAAACACCCGTAGCAGCCATTCAGGAGGGCACTACTGAAAATGAAAAAGCCTGTTTTTCTGACCTTGAACATATATACGCCGATGTCGCAAAAGCCGATCTTAAATCACCAACACTTATAATAGTTGGCAAAGTTGTATCTTTGGCAAAAAAGATAGGAAAATCTTGAATTAAATCTTAAGAAAATACTAGGAACTTATGCTAAATAGGTATATATGGTTTTGGCATGCCTAGAGATTATAGCAAATATACAGCTCAAAAAGCTCCGGTTACTAGCCTGAGGCCGATGCTGCGCTATCTCTTGCCATATAAATTCCACATGATTTGCGCATGTATTGCCCTTATAATCACATCCTCATCCGTTCTTGGAATAGGAAAGGGGATAGGTTATCTGGTTGATAAAGGATTGGGGGAGAATAACCCTGATCTTTTAAATGCCGCTCTTTTGAGCCTTCTTGGCATAACCGCACTTTTGGCGATTGGAACTTATGCGCGTTATTATTTTATCACCTATACCGGTGAGCAGGTAGTTGCAGACATACGCCGTGATATTTACAATCATATATTGCAGCTTTCTCCTGAATTTTTTGAGACTAACAAATCCGGTGTTATTTTATCTAAAATAACAACTGATACTACGCTTCTGCAATCTGTTGTAGGCAGTAGCCTATCGGTGGCTTTGCGTAATATACTAATGTTTTTAGGCGGTCTTGGGCTTCTTCTTCATACCAGCCCGAAGCTTACTATGATTGTAATTGTTGTTGTGCCTCTGGTTTTGTTGCCTATCATCATTTTAGGTAAAAAACTCAGGATGTTATCGAAGGAATCTCAGGATAAGGTTGGAAATATTTCGTCGCATGCCGAGGAGACTATAGTTGGGATAAAAACTATTCAGGCATTTGTGCGTGAACAGCTTGAACAAACTCGGTTTTCGCTGCTTGTTGATGAGTCTTTGCATGTCGCGAAAAGGAGGATTCTTATCCGCTCCCTTCTAACTGCAATTGTGATTATGTTTGTGTTTAGCGCAGTTGCATTTGTGCTTTGGGTGGGTGGGCGCGATGTTCTGTCCGGTGATATGAGCGCAGGTGAACTTTCCTCATTTATATTTTATTCGATTATAGTTGCAGGAGCTACAGGCGCGATAAGTGAGGTGATCGGTGAATTACAAAGAGCCGCGGGTGCAAGTGAGCATATTGTTGATCTTTTAAACACCGAATCTAAAATTAAAAATGTTAAAAAAGCGGTTGATATATCAAGTGAAGTTAAAGGAAGTGTCTCCTTTGATAAGGTTTGTTTTAGTTATCCTTCAAACCTTGATAAATCATCATTAAATGATTTTAGTTTAAAGGTGAAAAATGGAGAAACTGTAGCTTTAGTAGGGGCGTCGGGTGCTGGTAAAACTACTGTATTTCAGTTGCTTTTGAGGTTTTATGAGTTTTCCTCAGGCGCTATTGAGATTGATGGTGTTAATATTAAGAATATTAAGCTTAACCAACTTAGAGGGATGTTTGGGCTTGTGCCGCAAGATGCGGTTATATTCTCCGCCAGCGCCTATGAAAATATATTATTCGGCAGACCTGATGCAACCAAAGAAGAGGTCTATGCCGCAGCAGAGGCGGCCTCAGCACTTGGTTTTATCAAAAAAATGCCACAAGGATTTGATTCGCATTTGGGAGAAAAGGGCCTTAGGCTTTCAGGCGGAGAAAAGCAGAGAATTGCTATTGCGCGTGTGTTTTTAAAAAATCCAAAAATTTTATTGCTTGATGAGGCAACCTCAGCTTTGGATATGAAAAATGAAAAGCAGGTGCAGGCTGCATTTGAAAAACTGATGGAGGGCAGAACAACTCTGGTTATCGCGCATAGATTATCGACTGTTCAAAAAGCTGATAGAATCGCGGTGATTGAAAACGGTTCTATTGCTGAAATCGGCTCACACGAACAGCTTTTGCAAAAAAGCGGTCTATATGCCAAGCTTGTGAAAATGCAGTTTGATAGATAGTTATATATCCAACTCAATATTCTCAAGTTGATTAATAATATTTTTGGCTTGTTCCTCTTGAGTAGGAGAGTTGGCTTGCTTTGTTTCCTGTTCTTCGGAAATGTTATAATTGTTTTTTTGCGGAATTTCTAAGTTATCATTACCGTTTATAGTTTTTTCAACGTCCCTCCAGGCATCCATCATAAATTTTAAATCCTCAATAACCCGATCGCATGAATCAAGATTGTGGTCGCAGATAATATATAAAAGGCGAATATCAATATCCTGATAGAATTTATCTAGTGCTTTTGCCGTTTCGTCTGTTGCCTCATTAAAATCAAGGCAAGAGTTAAGTCCGCTGATAATGTTTACTGCTTTGTGAATAAGATTATAAACTTCCTGGTGGTTTTTCTCGTTTATGGCTTCTTTTGCCTGTTTTATAAACTTTATTGCTCCTTCATAGAGCATTACGACCTGTTGAATTTCATTTACCGTATGGCTGGCATTTTGATATGCCCCATATTTATTCTTATTATTATCCATAATCTCCCTTTTTAACTTAACTACATTATTTATTTGATGCATTTAACTGTGAATTTAAGAAAGACAAAGTGCTATTTGCTTGAGAAATAATGGCCTCTAGCAATGAAAACTCGGCTATTAATCTTTCTCTTTCCGATGTTATAAGTTCGTTTATATCATCTATTCTATTTTGTATTGTGTCGTTATCATCTACGATTGAATCGACAAACTGGTCTACTAAACCATCATCTTTAGTGTAGTTGTTAACTAAGTTAAAAACACTGTCTGCAACGCCTCTTGTAGCGCTTATAGTTATAGTGTCTGTGCCGTCACCCGTATAAATGAATGTAGTGTCCTCAAGTGCAGTTCCTGCGCGGCCTTTAATGGTACTGTCGCTTTCATTAAGGTCTGCATAAAATAATATCTCATTCGTTGTTGAGTCACGGATAGCTACTTGAAATTCCTTACTTTGAGTGTTGTCTATATCTAACACAAAGTTTGTAAGGTTCAGTTTATTTGAATGCTTAAAAACCCCTAATTCAGAGCTGTTGGATGTAAAACTAAATGCAAAAACATTTCTTAAAGCTTCAAAATCCGATGCAATCGCGGCATCAAATTTTGTTTCATCCAAAGTGAAAACTGATTTTGTTTCGGGCGTTTCATCGTCACCGGGAAAATCTAACGTATCAACGCCTGCGGCAAATAAAGATTTAATAGCCCCTGAGCCTAGCCCCGAAACCGATCTTGTAAGTTGTGTGTCAACCTGAGTTAGTATATCCCTTAATATAGAGTCGTCACCTAGTGATGCATCTTCAACCAGTGCATTGTTATCATTACGTTCACTCTGGCTGGAAATAAAGAAGCGTAAATCATTATATGCATTAATGAAATTTACTACACCGGTTTTAATTATTTCGTTATCACTATCTACGTTTACAGTCAGTGTCGGTGGTGTATCAGCAGGAGTGTCGGCTATTATATTGAATGTAAGGCCGTCTATAACATCATTAATATTATTAGAGGCGCGTGTTATAGTGGTGCCGTCAATATCAAAAGAGGCATCTTTTGCTGATATAACTTCACTAAATGAGACGTTATCAAGCCCAATTTGTAAATATCCGACAGGAGAATCACCGCTATCTCCATCACCATATTCAAGAATTTTATTTTCTACGCCGGTATTTTTGGATTTTAATACAAGGCTAAAATTAGTATCGCTAATCTGTATTATATCTGCGGTCACTCCGCTAGTTCCCGATACGGAATTAATTTTAGATTTAATAGCATTAAGGCTATCACCTTCTTCAAGGTTTAGTTCAACGCCACCTAGTGTAAATGCTCCGGCTCTAAATTCAGGAACCGTAGGGCTTTGTGTGATTGTTATGTCGTTTGTTGTATTGAGCCATGTGTTTAGACTTGTTGCGTAGTTTCCTGCTGCGGTTTGATCCGCTATTGTTGTGGCATCGCCCACTACAAGGCTGAACGTAACATCTGTGGTTCCTTCTGCCGGGTTGGAATCATCGTCTTTTACAAATATTATTTCAGTTCCTGAAGCAATCTGGTCTCCTATGCCGCTTGTTCCCGCGCCACCACCATTGATACTACCCCCGTCTAATGTTACGGGTTTTGATGTATATGCAACTCCGTTTACCGTTGCTGTAAATACGACGCTGTTTGGCGTGAAGTCGGTTGCCGAACTACTTCCTGCGATATACGTTGCTCCTGATACAGTAACGTCCCCTGATAATGTGGATATATGAGAAGTTTTAGCTGTGCTTACAGATGTGTTGTTAACACCATCAGTTCCCGAGACATTTAATGTTGTGGCTGCAGGGTTATTAGCCGCTGCTGCGCTACCGAACTGAACCGTATTAGTTGTGTCAGCATCTGCTGAAAAATTAGCGTCAAGATTAAGATTGGTAGTGACTGTATCGTTATCACCATAAACATCACGAGTTATAACAAGCCCATCAACACCATTAGTTGTGTAAGTGTAACCGGATTCTGGACCGGTAGTTATTGAGTTCATATAATCAGCGATATTAGCTAGTGTTTCGGCAAGATCAGCCCCAATCGCAACGTCACCGGAGCCTCCGAATGTTATATCTGTATCGCCTATGCTTAAAGTGTCATCAGCACCGCCGTCAGCGGCATCAAAGTTGTTATTAAGGAATGTTGCGGTAATTGTAGCTTTGGAAGCTGCCGCGTGGCCGTCTATGCCATTTGACGAAACCGAGCCGCTTACAGAGCTGTTACTAGGTGATACGCTGCCCGATGATGAGCCGTTATTGTCATAATTTTTACCGAATGCTACTGTTTGTGTTGTATCTGTTGTGCCTGTAGCAAAATTGGCCGTGACTGTCATGTCATTGCCGGTATCGGCAATCGCACCCGTTGTATTTTGAGTTATAGTCAACACACCATTGGCCGTTCTTGAGTATGTATAGCTGTTTTCAGGGCTTGTAGATACGGCGTTCATGCGAGTTATTATGGCATCGATTTTATCATTTAAGGTAGTAGCCGATGAAATATTTATATCATCGCCACCTGTGCCACCAAATGTTATTGTTGTATTGCCAAATGTGATAGAATCTGTAGCGTCAAACTGATTCTGACTGCCAAAGACCATGTCTAGTTTTGCGTTTGTTGCTGTGCTTGCCTGGCTTCCGTCTGTTCCTTCAACGTTTAAAACTGCATCTATAGGGTTATTTAGAGCGGCATCACTACCTATTTTTATAGTTTGTGTTGAATCGGCATTGTTAGAAAAGTCGGCTTTAATAGCAAGAGCTGTTCCGATTTCAGAATCAGAGCCGTATTTATCACGCGTAACAACAAGGGTGCTACCGTTTGCCGTATATGTATATCCGGCCTCGTCGCCAGTTGTTATTTCATTCATACGAGTAGCTATCAGCGCCACTTTATCTGCAACAGTAGTTGCGCTCGAAATATCTATGTCGTTGCCACCTGCGCCGCCAAATGTTATTTTAGTAGTACCAAATTCAATTTCATCCAGTGCTTCAAATTGGTTTTGAGAGCCGAACTCTACGTCAATAGCGGCTTTAGATCCGACAATGTCATTTGAAAATTTAATTGGTTCTGAGGCGTTTAGAACACTTCCCGATACAGTTCCCAGATTTGTTTGGTAGTTATCCGTAACAGATGAGTTTCCAACTACACTTGCTGTTCTGCTGCTAAAACCAGCCTTCTGAATTTGATGAGCCGTTGCTTTTGTTACATTGGTAATATCATAAGAGGTTAGGCTTGCTCCTGCTGCGCTCACTACGGATAGATAAGTAGATGCAGCGGTTGAAGTGCTGGATGATAGTGAGGTTGTTGTGTATTTAAAAAGGTCACTGCTGGCATTGTTAATACCGGTAGGGGCACGCAAGAGATCAGCAGTGGACTGAAAACGGGAAAGTAGTGTTTTTAGCTGGCTTGCCGCATCAATACGATTATTGTTTGTCTCTATGATATCTTCGTTCTTAGTAACGTTACTTTGCCTTGCTGCAAGTATTTCTTCAATAAGGGATGAGCTATCCAGACCTGATGCAAAGCCGAGGCCGGTTGTTCTTCCGTTTGTAGTGGTGAATGATCCGAAATCAATGCTGGACATTACTTGTTCCTAAAAATTACATATTACCTATATGACTTCTATCATTATACTACAATTTACAATAGAAAAAAAGGCCTATTAATTGTGAAAAACAAACGCTTAGAATAAAAAACGGGGGATAAAAATCCCCCGCCTCTTATATTTAGTGTAGAGCCTATTACTGTTGTAGTAACTGTAGTAGGTTCTGGATACGTACGTTCACCTGAGTAAGTACTGCAGTTGCTGCATCCACTCTCACACGTGATTCCGCAAATTTAGTAGACTCTTGAGAATAATCGGTATCCAAAAGGTTTGACCTTGCGGCGTCTGCGTTTTGGATTGACGCGTTGTTATTCTGAATCGATGAGTCAAATGCTGAAATTTTAGCTGACACATCCGATACCAGAGATACTACGGTATTGATCGCGTTATCGATTACGTTACTGGCTTCAATAGCGTCGTCAATAGTTGCTACTGAAAGAGTCTGAGCTACACCATCATCATCTAGATAGATGTTGGTAGTTTTTGCTCCACCGATTGATACACCGATTGTATCAGTAGCTTCCGCACCAACCTGGAAGGATAGTGAGTCGTTAGATGATACATCAAACACTGCGTTTAATGCAGATTGTAGTGCAGATTCACCTTCGGCGCTGTTTATGTTGATTTGAGAAACGTTAGCTGCAACGTTACCCAAGTCAATTTGTAAAACTTTACCATCAGTTGTGCTCGAGCTAAAGAAGTTTAGCTTTGGTGTTTCACCGGTGCTGGTTGCAGCTAGTGAAATAACTTTAGTAGTTGCGCTGTAGCTACCATCATTGCTTCCTCCATCAAGATCCGTACCAAAGGCTTTAATGTTGCCTGTTGTTGGTGCGTTGCCTGAGTTTAGGTATGCAGTGTATGTTTCACCATTGATTGTTGTAGATATTGTGTCGCTAAATCTATCAACATTAAATGATGTTATGTCACCATGCGTACCTGAGTCACCATATTGGTCGCTTATAAGCTTGATGTCACCGTCGTTGTGAACCAGGCGGTTTGTACCAACTGCATCAAACCCAACCAATCCTTCTAAGATTGTACCAACTGCCGCTGTAATACGGTGGTCGCTGCCTGAAGCGTTGATTTCAGTAAGATTGAATGAACGATCCTGGTTAATTGAGATCGAGTCTAACTGAGTTTGCAAGTTGTCAACAGCAGTTTGCAATGAAGCTTGACCTGTAGCTGAACTTGTAACCGTAGCCAGGTTAATGTCAGTTTCGACATTAAGAGCAAACGCATTGTTTGTATTTGCTCCATTTGAATCAACCGGCCCACTAGAGCGTTGGAAAACAATATCAGTACCTGCACGAATCGTGTTGCTTATAGTAGATGAAGCTGTATTACCTAGCAACTGAATCACGTTGGAAGTGTATGTTTCTCCATTCACGTCAACTGTAAACTGTACGGTGTTGTTACTGTCGTCTGTTGATCCATCATTTCCGGCGCCTAAAGAGAAAGTTCCTTTTAGGTTGGTTAGGTTGCCTAGAAGGTTGGCGTCAAAAGTAAGGTCGCTTGGGGCTACACTTTTATTGGTTCCAAGCGTTGAACCTGTCGCGCCAAAATTCATTGCGGTGCCTTCAATCAATGTAGTGCCACCTAGTGTCAATGAAAAGTTTGTCGCACCACCACCGATACCTAGCTGATCTCCATCAAACTCAATGTCGTAAGAATTAATCTCAGTTCCTGCCGTTTTAGCAGTTAGTGTCACTGTTCCATCATTATTGTTTGTGTAGTCAAACAGCCTTTTTGCATTTGTGGTGTCGCCTGCTTGTTGCATTTCGGTTAAGAAAAAGTCAGCAAGTTGGTCGTCTGTATAAGCTGCGGTTCCAGTGTTGGCTGCAATAGTCCAGGTAATATCACCTAGTGATGTATTGCTACCATCACGTATTGTTATGGTGTAGGTTTCAGCAGTTCCTGCTTCACCTGCAATAGAGCCCGCAGTATTAACTGCGCCTGAGGATTCCCCTCCAGCTGCAAATACGGCTGTATCCGGCGCTCCAAAGTTCTTTGCTGTTGCAGTGATGGTTCCTGCCGCAGCGTCATACGTATAAGCATTTACGACAGCCCCACCAGTTCCATCCTGAGATAGTGCGTTTAATCTATCGGCCATAAATTGAGCTTGAGCAGTTGCGTCTGCGAAAATGCCAACATCAATATCGTTAGCAGCAGTAGTTGTTCCAGCTGTTTTTACCGTAAATGTTTGCGTTCCAAATGTGAAAGTATCTGTGTTTGCACCTGCGGTAATAGCTCCAACTGCGACTCTTTTGATGCCATTTACACTTCCTGTGACGGCATTAGAGTCGCCAAAGTTCAGCACGCCTGAGAACTTAGTGTCTGCAATGTTATTTGCAGCAACGGCTTTGAAAATACCGTCAGCGCCAGTTGTAACAGCATTAGAAGAGAATGTAGAAACTACTAACGAGTCTTGGTCTAAAGTGCCATCGCTAGTATTATCTAGTATGCTTACAGTTGATCCTGTCGCTCCAAGCGCAACTGCTGTTACTGTTGCGTTATCTTCCGCGTAAAAGCCGTAGCCATTTAAATCGGCACCGGCTTCTTTTGCTCTCACTGTGACTGTTCCATCGCCATTGTCGAGGAAGTCAAATTGAGCGAAGTTATCATAAGTACTGTCGGTCGCGCCTTGTACCGCAGCGTTAACTGCTGCCACAAATGCGGCTGCGTTGGTTGCTGCACTAGCTGAAGCTGCTACGTCAAACGAAACTGTTTGAACGGCGTCAGTACCACCGGTTCCTGCAGTTGTATCGGCAAGTTGATCAGCGTCAATACCGACAATCACACTTCCTGCGTTGGTTGTGCTACCGAACGTCAATAAGTTTTCACCAACTACCGCAAGAGAGTCTTGCAAGCTACCTGAAGCAACTGTACCGGAGGCACTGAAATCTTTTGCTTCTAGTAGTGAATATTGCTCATTTGCAAGCCCGGTCTCTGTAGATGTTCCGGCGTTACCACTGATAGAGCCGTCTAATAGCGACTTACCGTTAAAGTTGGCTGTTGAAGAAATACGGTCAATCTCACTTACTAGAGCCTGAAATTCCTGGTTTAAGAATCCACGTTCGTTGTTCGATAGTGAGTCATCCGCTGATTTTACAGCCAGGTTTTTTTGCTTTTGAAGCAATCCAAGCACTGTGTCCAGCGCTCCTTTTGCAGTCTCCAGCAATGATTTGGCCTGTCCGGCGTTACCTACTGTTACACGAAGAGTTCCTACACGAGTCGCAAGTACCGTACCTACTGAAAGGTCGGCCACGTTCGCATCGGCTCTCTTACCGCTTGTTAAGTTGGTTACCGACGCTGAGACTCCTTTTGCAGCTCCCGCTATTTGCGTTTGTGCAAAACGTGCGTCAATACTTGAAATTGTGGTCATTTTAATCTCCTACTTGGATTTAATATCTCCCTCTAACGTACATGTTAGAAGTCCTGTAGTTTATTATTGTAAAGATTGTAAATTAAAAGTCAAATGTTTTTTTAATCTTGGGTTGCTAAGTGGCCTGTAAGTAGTATCTTTGGTTGATGTAAGCGTTTTGTTTCAGTTTCTTGTAATGCAATATTTTTATTATTAAGCGCATAAAAAAAGGCGAGCAGAGCGCACGCCTTTTGATAGAGTGAGTTTTTAGATTTTTATTTTACGACGATTTTGCCTTGGGCTGAATCTTCATTAAACTCGCCGAAAAATTCATATTCGCCAGAGTTAAGAGGGCCGACAAGAACAACACCTTTTGAATTGCCGTTTATAATTTTTTCTCTTTTCAGCGAGTGACTTTCAAATTCTTCAGGCGTGCTATCCTGATTGTCAATAATCAGCTTAACTTTTTGCCCTGCCGGAATTTCAGTTACTTCAGGTATGAATTTATGTTCTTTTATTATAATGGTATAGTTAGGGATTTCCGCATGCGCGATAGATGATAATGCAACTAAGCCAATGAAAGATATAAGTAGCTTTTTCATGGTAGATCCTGTTATTTAAATTGCCAATTGGGAGCAAGTAATAATTATTATTAAGTGGCAATGCAAGAAGTTTCTTCAAATTAAATAATTTATGTTGCCAAAATCAGAGTTTGGATATAAGTGTTGAAAGCTTAAGTTTGCTTAAGCTCCTTTTAATTTTGGAGTTAATTTATCATGAAAAAATTATCACTAGCGGCATATGCTCTTGGCTTTGCTGCAATCTCTGTTTCTTATACAAATTTTGCTATAGCCGAAGATGGTGACGAAGATGCTTATGACAAGGCATATTACGAATGTTCTGAAAAAGCGGAAGCTTCGGAAGATAACTATGAGCACATCTTTTCCGAGTGCATGAAAGAAACTGGCTTTCCCGAAGAGGAAATTATGGATGAAAGCGGCCATGACCATGATGAATCGGGCAGTGGCGAGTAGTCTTTGCTAATATCTTTTAAAAGAGGGCGGTCATGCTTTGGCCGTCCTTTTTTATATCTTCGCCTTAGTTTAGTGTTGTTGTTTAAATGCAACTTAAAAGTTGACTGTTTTTGTTTGCTACTATATTTTTCTCAAAAAATTTCAACAATAAGGAAAATACTGTGCCAAATAATACCAATTTAAGTCTAGTAAACACTACTGATTATGCGCCTTCATTAGAAGGTGTTGTTCCGGAAGTTACGCGTGCAATATTTGTTGCAGCTTTATTAAATTATGGACCTCAGATTTCGGGAGTTATTGAAAATCTTGTTACAAGAGGATTGGTTGATTCATCCAAATCGGGTGTTTTGGAGATTGATGAAGAAAAACGCAAAGAGTATATGATTCGTATTGGTAAGGCCTCCTTGCAAGATATGAAAGATTTACTTGCCGAAAAGGATAACCTTCTTAATAAAACTTTGAATAAATTAGGTTTTAGTGGTGATTGGACTCAAGAAGAGCTTGGTATTTTAAAAGCAAAAATAAAAGAAATTGGAGAATTAAAAGAAAAACGCAGAAATTTGCGTGAGAATAATTCGTCTATATCGGATGAGGTTATAAAAAGCGTTTCTGATCTTGTGGAGGGTAGGCTTTTGCAGGAAGTTGCAAAGAGGTCTTTGCAAGCTCAGGGAACTGAGTTTGTTATATCAGCAAAGCAGGCTGATGACGCTGGTCAGTCAATGTCAAATCTTGATAATGGCGAAGTTATTATGGTTTGGAAGGGTGCTGATGGAAATTATTTGCAAAGATATACACAGCAAGGTGAGAAAAGTGGCGATGAGATGTTTTTTACCGACCCTATTTGGGGAAATCCTCTAGAAAATACTGATGTGACTGATTTAGGTAATGGAAAAGTAGTTATTGTTGGATCTCCATCAGCAATTCCAAAGAATGTTTATGGAGTGGTTTATAACTATGAGACGGGAAGCAAAGAAAGTGTATTTCAGATAAATACTGATACTAGCCCTTCGCAAAAATATCATCCCAGGATTGCTACACTTACAGACGGAGGTTTTGTTGCTACTTGGTATTCATCTGGACAAGATTCTGATGGTAGTTATGGTGTTTTTGCACGCCGCTATGATTCAAATTTTAACCCTGTAGGGAATGAATTTCAGGTGCATGATATAATATCTGGCAATCAAGTGTATCCATCAGTTGCGGTTCTTGATGATGGTGGTATATTTATTGTATATCAAAGTGGTGGAGGTGCGCTTGATGGAAATCAGGATGCCATAGCAGGTAAAATTTATAATGCGGATGGTTCTGTCAGAAAATCAGAGTTTGTTGTTCCAACTGCTGTGGTGGATAATCAGTGGGATCCAGCGGTTGCTAAATTGGTTGGAGGAAATGTGGTTGTTGCTTGGTCAGACAATAGTGTTTCTCCTGATCCTATGGTTATAAAATTTAAAGTTTTTGATCCCAATGGTAATGCTATAACTTCTGAGATTAGTGTTATGGAGGGGGCGCAGTCTAATATTATTCCTTTGAAAAGCGGAGGTTTTGTTGTTTTTTCAATGAGGAATAATGGAGTTTCTGATCAATGGGATATTTATTATAGGGTTTATAATGCTGGTTTTACACAGGTTTCAAGTGTTGAGTTGTTAAATACCCATACCTCGGGTTCTCAGGTGAGTCCTGCTGGCGTTGGAACTGAAGATGGTGGTGCACTGCTTTCTTGGGTTAGTAACGGTCAGATAACTGGTGATAACGACCTATTAGGCCAGCGCATTGATTCTCAGGGTAGTAAAATCGAGTGGATTCAAGGCACTTCGTCGCCAACTTTACCTAGTGCAACTTCGTCACCCACAGCTAGCGGGGCTACAAACTCTCCTACAAATTCTGGCGGTTCTCCTGATAACCCTGGTGGTGGCGGTGATGGCTTAGGAGCTGGTGATATTGCTGGTATTGTTCTGTCTGTGGTATTTGGCATTCCTTCTTTGGTAGCGGGCGCTTATCATTTGCATAAAAAATGTAATGAGGAAGAGGTGGGTAGCAATGTAAACAATGTTAAGGTTACTCAAAAGAATGGTGTGAATAATGGTGTTGTTGTAAGTCAGGTTGGCCATAATAACATTAACACTTTTGGTGGTACTCATTACCACACACATAGTTACGGTTAATGCTAAATAAACATTAAACATTTTACTATTCGTCTTTGTTGTTTATACTCTGGCACTCATTAACAAAAAATCAAAATAATTATGAGTGCTGCGCTTAAAATGACTGAAGATGTTCCACATAAGCTTATATTAATTGACGGATATGGTTTTGTATTTCGCGCATATCATGCTATGGCGCGGTCAAATCTTACCCGTCCTGACGGCACTCCTGTAGGGGCGGTTTACGCCTTTACCAATATGCTTATAAAGACCATAACCGACCATGCGTCTGATTATATTGCGGTTGTGTTTGATGCGGGCAAAGATACTTTCCGCAATGAAATTTATTCAGAATATAAAGCCAACCGCCCACCTGCGCCGGATGATCTGATTCCACAATTTCCTCTTGTGCGTCAGGCCGCACAAGCCATGAACCTGTCCATCATAGAAAAAGCAGGTTATGAAGCGGATGATTTAATCGCTACCTATACTAAGCGCGCATGTGATCTGGGGCATGAAGTTGTGATAATTTCATCGGATAAAGACCTGATGCAGCTAGTAGGCGAGGGTGTTTGCATGTACGATCCTCTAAAAGGTCGTGAAATACGTGATGAACAGGTATTGGAAAAATTCGGTGTAGCGCCTGATAAGGTTTTGGATGTTTTGTCTTTGATGGGAGATTCATCCGATAACATTCCGGGTGTTCCCGGTATAGGCCCCAAAACCGCAGCCGAGCTGATTAACCAATATGGAAGCTTAGACGCGGTTCTTGAGCGGGCAGGGGAGATTAAGCAAAATAAGCGCCGTGAAACATTAATTGAAAACGCTGATAAGGCGAGATTGTCCCGTGATCTTGTGTCGCTGCATTTCGATGTGCCGATTGATAATAAGATCGAAGAATTCGCGGTCAAAAAAGCCGATGGCGAGTTAACTAAGTTTTTGAAGGAGCAGGGTTTTAGGTCGTTGGTTGCCCGTGCCGAGAAAGTTTTTGATTTATCTGTAGATGATTCACAAGTGGCAAAATCCGATCGTGCGCGGAATTTTGAGTTGTTAAGTGATATTGCGTCACTTGCCAAATGGCCGCCATTACAAAAAGAGATCGACAAAATTTCTATTAATATTGAATATAATGAAAAAACCGGCGATGCGCTCGGTGTTAGTGTTTCTATAAATGAACATTCTGCCTATGTTCCGTTTGGCTTAGAGCCTGCTAAAGTGCAGACCAGTCTTTTTGGCGATGCTGAAAGCCAGTCAAAAAAGTCAGATGGTCTAATCGAGTTATTTAAAGCATTAAAACCGTTATTAGAAGATAGGTCTATTATAAAAATTGGTCATAGTTTTAAAGCCATTTTAAAGATAGCTAAGAAAAATAATGTAAATATAGAGCCGTTTGATGACATTATGATAATGTCATATTCATTGGAGGCCGGTTTGCACAAACACGATCTTGATAATATTATTACCCGTTATCACTCCGACAAAACAGATGATTTAGTGGGTGTCAAGTCAGTGGTGGGCATGGAGGCTGAAAAAGCCATGCATTATGCCTGTGAAAAATCGGAAGCGATTTATAACCTGCATAATATATTTTCGGCTCGTATTTTTGAGGAAAAGATTAAAACTATCTATGAAAAGATAGAAAAACCTATGGCTGAAATATTGGCTAAAATGGAAAATGCCGGAATAAAGATTGATGCGGCTAAATTAAAAGAAATGTCAGATGTCTTTGCAAAAGATATAAGCGGCCTTGAAAAAGAGGTTTATGATTTGGCAGGCTGTGAATTTAACATAGGCTCCCCAAAGCAAATGGGGGAGGTTCTGTTTGACAAGCTGGGGGTAGATGGTGGCAAAAAATCTAAGAAAACGGGCGCTTACTCCACTGATGTAAAAGTTCTTCAGAATTTGGCGGCGCAAGGTTATGAAATTGCTGACAAAATCCTGCAGTGGAGGCATTTTTCAAAAATAAAAAGCACTTATGCCGATTCTCTGCCTAAGCAGATAAAGGAAGACGGGCGCGTACATACCAATTATGAAATGGCCGTTACCAGCACGGGGCGCTTAAGTTCGCGTGATCCTAACTTGCAGAATATTCCTATAAGAAGTGAAGAGGGCAACAAAATACGTGAGGCATTTGTTGCAGAGAGGGGCTTTAAGCTAATCTCTGCCGATTATTCGCAAATTGAACTGCGCTTGCTGGCTCATATTGCCGATATTGATATTTTAAAAGAAGCGTTTAAAAATAATTATGATATTCATTCAGCAACTGCAAGCCAGATGTTCGGTGTGCCGATCGATAAGGTCGACTCTGACCTGCGCCGAAAAGCCAAAACTATAAATTTCGGTATTATCTACGGAATTAGCGCCTTTGGCCTTTCTGAAAGATTGGGTATAACAAGAGGTGAAGCGGCTGATTATATAAAAAAATATTTTAAGCAATATCCGGGCATTGAAGCTTATATGAAGGAGACTGTTGAGTTTGCTCGCAAGCATTATTTTGTTAAAACCATTTGGGGGCGTAAATGCTTTGTAAATGGTATTAATGATAAAAATGCTGCTATGCGCCAGTTCTCGGAGCGTGCGGCTATTAATGCGCCTTTGCAAGGAGCCGCGGCTGATATTATTAAGAAGGCTATGGTTGATTTTGATCGCGCCCTTAACCTAAAGGGCTTTAAAGCGCGTATGTTATTGCAGGTGCATGATGAATTGATAATTGAAGCGCCTGAGGCGGAGGCTAAGGATGTGGCGGAGCTTTTAAAAGCAACCATGGAAAATGTTATAAGCCTATCAGTTCCGATTACTGTTGATGTGGGCGTTGGTGATAATTGGCGTGAAATTCATTAAAGATATAGTAAAAATTATTTTTATTTACCATATTTGTCATTCCCTGGATTTTGTTAGGAAACAAAATTATAAGGGAATCCACATTCAAAAAAGTTAGGAAACTTTTTCCATAGTATGACAGTATAGTAACTAAATAATACTAATATTTACTATATATTTTCTATCAGGTCTATAAGCGGAATACACTTCGGCTACAAGCCTTTTTATGCAAAGCAAGAGCCGAAGTATATTCTTTTAGGCTGTTTTTTATTTAGGCTCGGTTGAACCACCGGCAAGGCGGTCACAAAGGCCTTTAGGAACCATTACCCACTCTTTCCCGTCAGCGTCTTCTTTTGCATGTCCTGCGCAAGAATGGCCGTTAGCTCCGCAATCATTGGCTCCGGCTTTAACGACTCCATAGCATTTTTCAGTGCCTTCTTCAGCTTTAGCGTCATGTGATATAGCGGCATTGCCACCCAAAGCAAGAAGCCCGGTAGCTGCGGCTATTGTAAAAGTTTTTTTCATATCCATGATTTAATCTCCATAAAATAAAAGTTAAGAACAAAATGTTCATATTGTTATTCGCCTAATAGATACAGACGGTTACATAAAATGTTTATTTCTTTAAGAAAGAACTTGCAAGCTATAGTTTAAAGTCTACCACTTTAATAGCAACTTACCGATTATTATTCCGATAAAACTTATCGCTAGCATGGGTAAGTAATGCCAAAAAACAATATGTGTCATCATGTCGTTGGGCTCTATAATCCTTAGTGCTATATATGATATGCTAACCGCACAAAGACTTATCATAGCGCCGCACCAGCTTTGAGATGTTGAGGCGTTTTTGCGTAGGGATAAAATGGCTGCACCGATTGGAAGTATTGAAAAAATTAGCATATCTATAGCGCAGGAATAGTTGTTGCCGGTTTTTGTTATATATGCGATGTCATGCAGAAAAAGCTGATAAAAAAGTTTAATGGCGATATAGGCGCTAAAAAGGGTGGGGGCTACTATGGACAGCCATTTAATATGGCGTATCTGATAGTTGTCAGGTACAGAGAATACGGATGCTGCATATGCGCTGGATATAAGCGTAATTGCGGCAAGGGATATTTCTATAATATAGCTTAATTGGTCTGATTTATCTTCTATATCAGGCCTGATCCCCAAGTAAAAAACTAAAATTGAGATATAGCTAAAGGCTATTATAGATAGCAGCAAAGAGTACGATCCGGGAGTGATAACCTTTCGTACGGCCTTGTTTTTTTTAACTAGCTGATGTAGTAATTTTTCAGTTTCCATGTTTTTTCTCTATTTCCCGGCGTAGTGTTTTATAGGTGCGGTGGGCTGAAACTTTTACAGCAGACTCGCTCATATTAAAATACTCTCCAACCTCTTTGGCTGTGTAGCCTTCAACTTTCATCATTTCAATAATCTGTTTCTGCTTTTTAGGCAGAGTTTCTATCGCTTCATATAGTTCTTCGTTAGAGTCCGTATCATCGGTTACATTTTCTGATATTTCGTTTGCGATCTCGTCAAAAACACCCTTTTCATTTCTGGCATTTCGATAAACTTTCCTGAAATGGTCATATAAACGGAATTTTGCAATGGAAAATAGCCATGGCTTAAACGGGCGTGATTTATCATAGGTATGGCGAGCGTTGTGAACGGATATTAAAATTTCCTGTAACACATCTTCAATATCGGCCGATCCTGCCATCCGCCTTAGAAGATAGCCCCGCAATATTTGTGTTATATCGCTAAGAAGGCTTGCATAGGCATTGTTATCACCCGTCTGTGCGAGAGCCATTTTTTCTTCTAAAGTTAGTGTTTCTTGTGCCATTGCATGATAATATAAGAAATAATAATATAAAAAACACTAATTTTCTTTGGATGCAGTTCAAGCATGGAG
>Ga0066640_10000165_pt1 | contig 36838 bp, 19 predicted proteins | sample CryGeyCG2114_020_2_FD_59505 | JGI IMG/M metagenome (GOLD analysis project Ga0066640, IMG submission 59505) | Groundwater microbial communities from aquifer - Crystal Geyser CG11_big_fil_rev_8/21/14_0.20 | ecosystem: Environmental > Aquatic > Deep subsurface > Groundwater | place: USA: Utah... | reverse complement strand
GCGAGTTGGTCGCTTTGTAAAACTTGCCGGCTACTCTTTCACACTCTTTTTCGCAGTGCAGGGTGTCTTCCAGTTTAGAAGGGAGCTCAATCAAGTCGTTGATTAATTTAGTTGCTTCCTTGTCGCTGATGTGTCCCCTTTTCTGGCCGAATAAGATAGCCAGAAGATAAAGAACAGTTAGCTGGGTGGAGAAGGCCTTGGTAGAGGCGACCCCAATCTCCGGGCCGGCATTGGTGTAGACCACGCCGTGGGAGTCGCGGGCAATAGAGGAGCCAACGACATTGCAGATAGAGATGACCTTTGACCCTTGCGACTTGGCCTCCCAGATAGCCCCCAGGGTATCTGCTGTCTCACCCGACTGGGTCAGCCCGATGACCAGAGTTTTCTCGTCGATGATCGGCTCGCGGTAGCGGAACTCGGCCGCGTACTCAACCTCGCAGGAGACCTTAGCGTATTCCTCAAATAAATACTCGCCGATGAGGCCCGCGTGCCAGGAGGTGCCGCAAGCAGTAAAGACAATATGGTCAAAACTGCGGATCTCCTCGTCGGTTAAATTAAGCTCGTCAAAATGGATCTTGTGGCTCTCGGCTTCAACCCGCCCCTCAATGGTATTGCGGATAGCGTCGGGCTGCTCGTGGATCTCTTTGAGCATAAAGTGGGTATAGCCCCCTTTTTCCGCGGACTCCGGATCCCAGGAGATCAGCTCTTTGTTTCTCTTGAGCGGATTAAGGTCCAGGTCATAGAGCCGAAATTGTTTTGGGGTGATCATGGCGATCTCGCCATTTTCCAGTTTAATAATTTTGTTGGTGTACTTGAGCATGGCGGCGATATCTGAAGAGATAAAGTTTTCGTTTTCGCCAAAGCCGATAATTAAAGGGCTCCCTTGGCGGGCGACAACAACTTTATTTGGTTTGTGCTCTGAAATTACAGCTAAGGCATAGGCCCCTTTGACCAGCTTGAGCGCTTTAGAAACTGCCAGGAGGAGATCTTTACCGTCGTAATGCTCTTCAATAAGATGGGCCAGGACCTCGGTATCTGTTGCTGACCGGAATTTGTGCCCTTTATCTGATAGCTCACGCCGGAGCTCTAAGTAATTTTCAATGATCCCGTTATGGACCACGGCGATCTCACCTTTGCAGTCCTCATGCGGGTGGGAGTTCTCATCCGACGGCCGGCCATGGGTGGCCCAGCGGGTGTGGCCAATCCCTACGCCGCCGCCAATTGGTTTTTTTAAGAGGAGGGCTTCGAGCTCGGCAATCTTGCCGACAGATTTAGAGACAAAAAGTTTGTTGTTGTCGAGTGTGGCGACGCCGGCTGAATCATAGCCGCGGTACTCCAGTTTTTTTAGCCCTTCGATAATGAAGGGGACCGCCTCTTTACTGCCGATGTAGCCAAAAATGCCGCACATTATTGGTTAAGGATCGCCTCGACCTCTTTCTTGGCGAGTTTCAACTGTTCTTTGATTTGTTTGGGATCGTAAGCATCTCCTCCTGTTACGTAATCCCACATGATGCCAAAGCGACGGGTGAGAATAGGCTCAAGCAAGCCCCAAGAGGGGACAGCGGGATAGGTGCGGCCGTAAAGGACCGCTTGTTTAAAAACCTTGCGGCTGGGGTCGTTGGCAAAATATGGGTCGTCAAAGGCATCGAGCCTGGCCGGCAAGAAACCAGTGACCTTGGCGTACTCAACCTGGGCTTTTTGGGTGGTTAAATATTTAATCAGCTTTAAAGCCCCGTCTTTATTTTTAGCATCCTTAAAGATCCCTAAACTTGAACCTCCGACAAAGGTCGCTTGCCCCTTGGGGCCCGCGGGATAGCCGGTAACGACAAAGTTGCGAGAGGTAACAGAGCCGGCGGCTCCCCCCTCGGCCGCTGGCCGGGTGAGGGTCCTTATTTCATACGGGCCGTCAAAATACATGGCGCAAGCGCCGTCATTAAAATTGCCGCTTACCTGGGCAGTGTTAAGTTCTAGGTATTCGATAGGGACATAGCCGGCCCGGGCTAAGCCGATGTAATACGAGATGCCGTTAAAAACCTCATCGCTGTCTAAGACGCAGGTCTTGCGATCTTTGCCTAAGAAATCGCCGCCAGCCATCCAGATCCAGGGGGCGAGTGAGTGGATAACATTCCAATCGTTTTTGCCGGAGAAGCCGAGCGGGGAGATTGATTTGTCTTCAATAACTAAGTCAGCGTCGTAGATTTTTTTCAGGGCAGCCTTAAAAGAGCCCCAGCTATTTAAGTCACTTGGCGCAACCCCGGCTTTTTTCAAAACATCTTGCCGGTAGTAAAGGGCCCTGGCGTCGACAATCCAAGGGATGGCGGTTGTCTTACCTGAATTTTCAATCCCTGTTGTTGTCCAGGCTACGGGGACAAAGGTCTTAGCCCCGCCCAGGCTGGCAACGGCTTCTGGGGAGATAACATCCATGGCTCCCATGCCGGTAATGGCCGAGACCCAGGTGGAACCGAGCTGGACAACATCTGGGACATCACTGGAGGTGGCGGCGGTCGTGATCTTTGACCAGGCAGCCCCCCAGTCAACCGAGGTGATCCTAACTTTTAAACCGGTCTCTTCTTCAAAAGGTTTAACAAGCTTTTCCAGGTCAGTGATTGGCTCCAGGGAATTGGGCATGACCCAAAACTCTACAACTGTATTGTCGGTTTTTTTATTGGGAGCGCAGGCCAGGGAGGTAAGCAGCAGAGCAGAGAAGCAGAGAAGCAGAAAGGCAATTACAAACAATCTGGAATTTGACATTTGATATTTGACATTTGACATTGTTTCAGTCGCTCCTTTTAGGAATAATATATACTATTATACCATATTTTGGAGCAGCTTAAAATGGGGAGATTAGTGGCTTCTTCTGGCTGCCCGATCTCGAGCCAGCCCAATGATTTGTAGAAGGTCAATGCCGACCTCCATCCTAAAATCAGTGTAGCTGTTCCCATTGGGCTCTTGGAGATTGCCTACGCCAAGCCGCCTATAGAGCAGATAAGGGGTTTCGATAAACAAGCCGCCATAAATTTGCCGGCCGCCGTAATAAACAGATTGGTTTTGCATCCAATTAAACTCTGCGCCTAGGTGATAGGGCCTTGAAAAGTGCCCTCCGCGCTCCGGCCCGACATAAAGCCCTGCCCGGGTAACAATTCCCATGGTTGGCTCTTCGTCGCCGGTTGTTTCGTAAGAAAAGCTCCCTGTAACATACGGGCGGTATGAATTGGCGTGCCAGTCAAGGGTGATGCCGGCACGATATATTTGCCTCATGTCGATCCTGGCGCCAGTGAGCTCTGAATTGCGATAAACCGGGAGCTCTGCCTCTCCCCCCAAGGTTTCGAAAAAGATTTCCAGGTCAGGGGCGCGACTGTTTGAACGGCTAAAATTTAGATCAAGGTCAAGCCGGCCGCCCCACATATTGGTTGTTCCGTTGAAAGATGGAAGCCCAGGTATTTCCTGGGTAGCAGAAGTTAAGCGATACATAAAAGCCATCCTAAAGAAAAGAAGGTCGTTTTGATAACCTCCGCCCAACTGGGCAGAAAGGGTGTGTCTTGGCCCGTCAAAAAAGCGGAAATTTAAGGTGTCAAAATAATCAAACTCTTGATACTCATAGCCGATGCCAAAGTCAAGGATCCCGCGGTGCTGGTCTCCAAGGTTAAACCTTGGCAAGAGACCGAGCTGGACGCGGCCGGACATGGTGTCTTGATTTTCGCCTGAATGATAGTAGTAGGAATAATCAGCCTGGGTCCAGTACATTAAGGAGAAGACATCCGGCCAGCCATCTCGATAGAATAGGGCGGCGTTAGAGCCAAACAGGGTGGCTGGCTCGCTTTCGCTCCCCATGGCAAAAGAGAGGTGAAAGGCTTCGGCTGTATCAGGCAAGTGTTGTAGGGAGGGGACGATCTCATCCCTTGGGGTTAGCCCTTCAAAGGAGAAGGTAGTAAACCCACTGTTTGATCGCAAATAAACATTGCCGGCATTTTCAGTCCAAAAATCACCAGCGCTTGCCCAGGCAGGGGAGTCTTCGCCTTCAACTCGCTCGCCATTACCTTCTAAAACGTTAAAAGCATTTGCCAGCTCTCCATGTGTTTCGTTATCACCATCAACTAAGGTAACCCTGACTGTCCGCGCTCCAAGCTCGGCAACTGCGGGTACCCTTATTTGTACCTGAAAATCATTGCCAGAGCGTTGCAGAGAGTCTTCAACCACTACAATATTTGGATCGAGCTCCCCATTAAGATAAAACTCAACTCTTATGTTAGCGAGGTCAAAGACTTCTGGAATATTTTCAACTGTAATTGTCATTGGGGTAGCTTCGGCTGGTTGTCCTGCTGGCGCCCGATTAACGGCATTAATACTGACCCCAGTCACATTTGGTGTGAGGAGGGTGGTTGAGACAACTGCCTCTTCTGTTGCTGCGACAACTGTTGGGCCGGCCGGCAAGTAGGCACGATACAGTTCGTAATCACCGCTTTCTACCAGAACAACCCTTTGTGTATCAAGTTGGGCTGCTTCAGCAACGGCTAAGTGCATCGCAAGAGAATTTCCCTCTCCTGTAACATTGGTTACAGTGATTGACGTATCTTCAACATATCTGTCTGTTCCAATTAAGTAAATAGTTGTGCTGGAATCAGTTGCTGTTGCAGGGGCTGAGATTAAGAAGCGTACCCTGGCGTTTCTTGGCAGGTTGCGGCCGGTAATTGAGAAATTAGCCTCTCTGCCTTGTTCTAGTGTTTGACTGCCTAAAGAGGAGACTGCTGGGCAATAAGACTGGTCTCCGTTTGCGCCTAAAGCACAAAGGGTAGCCCGCAAATCAATATTGTTTTCATGAATAGAAAGCCTTTCGTCCAAAGCGTTAAAAGCCGTTTGGGCAACAGAAGCCCTTCTTATTTTATAGTCGATAAATCGTCTTAAGGTAGGAAGATTTCTCAGAGATTGAATTTGGGCTCTGTTGGTTATGCCTAGTAACCGGGCAATTTCGCTTGGGTCACCGAGTAGCGCATTCCTGACGGCACTATTAGCAATAGCGGCATCTCCAATAAGAGAATTATTCAAGTAACCGAAGAAGTCTTCAAGAATAAGCCTTTCTCTAAGGATAGTTCTGTGAGTCATACTGAGCCTCCCAAGCATTTGTTGCTGGCTTGGATCAAGGCCTTCGCCGTTTTGTAGTGTTGCAAGGACTTGGTTAAGATCATTAACTCTTGTTGGGTCGTTTAGTTGGGGGGAGAGGGCTGCATAAAGTGCTTGCAGATCACCATTAGCTGAAATTTGGGCATCTAGGGCACGGGTAAGGACAGGAATGTTTCTCAGCCTTAAGATTTCCGAGCTTCCTCTAATACCAAGAATCTGAGCAATATCTGAAGGATCGCCCATAATAGCATTTCTTACGGCATTGCCAGCGACAGCTCCCTCGTCAATAAGTGCGTTGTTAAGGTAATCAAAGAAATCTTCAAGCACCAGCCTTTCTCTAACCAGACTTGTTTGGTCTGTTGAGAGAGAGCTTATGATGCTTTGGTCAAGGGGAGTAGTTAGGTTAATGGTTGTCATATCTTTTTAATGCCCCTTTTAGCTTTAGTCATCACAGCCTCTTGAGGCTCTGACAAAAGGATCTGTTGCGCACGAACATACACCTGAATATCCTGGACTGTTAGGATTGCAATCTCTTTCCGCTACAACGTCATTGCCATTGTTTCTGGTTACTATAATGTTTCTTGCTGCCTCTATCTCAAAAGACATACTTCTTTGACCTAAAACTGTGGAGCTTTGGCCCCCTGTTAATTGCACAACAAAATTACGGTTGCCAGCAGGAACAGGGCTGGTTGCGGTTACAGTCAAGGTAACAGGGATAATGCATGAGAATAAGCCATCGCCATTGTCAACAAGCACAGGGTTGCTCCCGCTTCTGGCTACGGTAATTCCGTTGCCAAAAGAGAATTCAAGATTTGTTGGTAGAGAAGTTGCTCCATCTTCAAGCCAGTTAACAGATGTCCCCCGAAGTTGGGCTTCAACTGCTGGAGCGTCGATGCGTAGGGAGGTGAGCGGGGTCATGGCTCCCTGGGGGTTAACTGTGTAAAGACCCTCAATGCCAAATTGTGGGATTGGGGTAGTGCTGCATTCAGCTGGCTCGACTGCTCTAACTGCAGTAAGTATTTCTTGTATTTGTTGTCTAGTGATATTTAGTTCAATATCCGGAAAATTGAGCGAGACAGCAAGGGAGTTCTCTCTATTGCTGCAATAAGTGTTAATCTGTTCCATGTTTGTGCTAAATAGATCTCTTGGGTTATTTGCATCGCTTGTTCGGCTCAGCACATTTTGTGCTTCCGCGAGCCGTTCATCAAGCCTTGTGGTGGCTTCTGTGTAGTCATCAATCTCGTAACCGGCTAGACTTATGGCGAGCCAGGTTCTGGCCAGTTCTCTTTGCCCGGCGTTGAGTGGCTGATCCTGTGAAACAGGCGCATATTGCGCTAAAAGCTGGTCAGCAGCCTCAAGATAGAAATCTTGAGGATTGGAGTCTTGCAGCCCGCTAACGCGACACTCTGGAGCAGAAACATTGTTATCAAGATTAAGCTGGTTCCTGATTATGATGGCGACATTTTCCTGATGAAGGACGGCATTATTGGAGTTGCCAGATGTTTCTGCTGGGGTGCTGCTGCAACCAGCTGCGCTTTGTTCAGCAGAACCTGTTACTGAATTAATAAAAGTATCATAAATTAAGCCAGCGTAGTAACTGGCGCAACCCCTAATTCCTTCACAAGACATAAGATATCCTCCTAGATATATATCGACAAGTCGTTAGAAAAATTTCACTTTATTTTAAAGCGCGGCCCTGGCTGGAGAGGCGCTTGGCGCAACCTCTGACTTGAGCTCGCCCCAATCAAACAGCTTATCAATCTTTCCTGATGCTAAGCCGGTGGTTGAAAGGAGCTTAACTGCTTCTGACCTGGGGAGCTCTTTAGTTGGATAAAGGTAATTGTTGCGACTGATCTGCTGCAGCATCCCGGCGTCTTTGGCTGCCTGGATATAGCGGGCCGCCCAGAAATTTGCCCGAACATCTGCAAAGGGCTTATCATAAACCGCTGCTGCCATGCGCAGGTTTTCAAACCTGGCTAGGACTGCAATCCCCTCGGCCTTATTGATCTGGTTGTTAGGCTTAAAAGCGCCGCCAGGATAACCAGTAACTAAGCCCTCTCTCTTAGCGACTTCAATATACTTGGCTGCCCAGTGGGTTGCCGGGACATCATTAAAGACCTTGACTGCGTTGCGCTGCGGTAAATCCAGCCCCTTGGCCCGAACCAACAGGGTTGCCAGCTCTGCGCGGGTTAAGGTGCGCTCCGGCCTAAAGGTCTTGTCCGGGTAACCCTCGATTAAACCGACAGTGCCGGTGTTCTCAATTGGGGACTTGGCCCAATAGCCTTCTGGGACGTCGTCAAAGCTGACTAGCCTGACCAGGCGCAGCTGGGCAGTAGCGCGGTCACCGGCTGTATCTTGCGCCTCAATCTCTAAAAGTTTTTTGCCAACTTTATCAACCGGGATATTAGCGGAGAAGGTATTATCTTCTGCCACTGCAATATTGACCCCATCAATCTTAACCGTGATCCCTCCGGCAGGCCCTTGGGTTGGGTCGCCTTCGATAATATTGACCCTGCCTGAAACCTTGACATTGTCATCATAGATCACAGCTTTGTCACTTGGTGTATCTACCTGCACCTCAAGCACTCGCTGCAAGGCTTCTCCCAAATAGCCGATGGAGAAAAAGTGGGTTGCGTCTTCCTGGACATCGCCAAAAGGATGGTAAGCATAATTTAACTCCAAGCCGGCTAAGCGGATGCCGACGCCGGCGGTCAGGTTGCTGCCATCAAGGCCGGTGCGCAGCGCGAAGCTGCCGGTTGGCCAAAATTCCATTCCCAGATGGGTGATGTTTTCTCGCCCATTTTGGGGCATATCGTAATCAGCATTAAGATAGAGACGGCGTTGGTTATGGATGGTGTATGATTCCCCGTCGCGGCCAAGCAAGCAAATCCGGCCGCCGACTTTAATATTCATTGGCAGGTCTTCGTTAACCCCGCTGGTCCTTAAGACCTTGCTTCCCAAAATGTTTTGTAGGTTTAGCCCAAGGTTAAGGTATTCTGTGGCCGGGTAGAGAATGCCCAGGTCAGCGCTATAGCCTGTCCCTGCGGCATCTTCAATGTCGGCGACATCGTTAGAGCCTGTTCCGCCAGTGCTGAAGTATTTAAAACTGCCGCCAATTAAGATGTCTTTTTTTATGTTGCTAAAAGGTTTTAGCTGGTTAAGGGCGGTCCCTGCAGAAAGAAAAACAACACTGCTCCCCCAGCGGCCTGCGCCGGCAGAAGAACCGTCAGAGTTCATTAGCATGATATCTGATGTTGAGGCGTTGATAAACCCTGCGCCAATCGCGCTCTTTTCCCCAAGGGGGTAAACCCCACCGATAACCGCATAGTTAACATCCCCCATCAAAGAGCCATACATGGTAGATAGCTTGGGGTTGCCAGAGGTGGCCAGGCCAGCCGGGTTCATAAACAGGGCATCCGCGTCTTCAGCCACCGCAACGTAAGTGCGTCCCATCCCCAGGGCGCGGGCGCCAACCCCAAGTGACGTTGGGTCTGCTACTTGGGCGTGGGTTGTTCCTCCTATTAAAATCAAGACCGCAATCAGTGAAAGTACTTGTTTCATGTTCTTCATGGGAATCTCCCTCCTTTACTTCTTTGTTACCAAGATCTTACTCTTGGCAATCAATTTTTTGGTCTCTTCGTTGACGATACGCAGCAGGTATAAGCCGTCTGCGACAATATTATTGTTTTGGTCCCTGCCGTCCCAGATCCACTGGGCAGCAGTGGTTGTCTCGTGGCGGACCTGGCGGCCGGTCATATCATAGATATATATCCCGATATCCTGGCTGCCGGTAGTGGTAAAGACTATCGTGGCCTGGTTAACTGCCCTGCCGTTGGCTGCCGGGGTGGTGGCCAGCGGGTTAAACGGGTTAGGGAAGACAAGGGCTGTCCCCTCGGCCAAGATAGAGGTAACTGTCATGGCTGCCGGGTTTGATTCAGAGGCTCGCAGAGTCCCTGCGCTCACGGCAATCTTGATCACTTTTAAGGTGTAGTTGCCAACTGGGGCCGGGGTTGGGATTTTGGCTTCAATAGTGGTATTGCCCCATGCCTTGATCTCAACCGGATAGCTAATGCGGGTTAACTGGTTCTCAAAAACCACCACGCTTGAGCCTTGACTGGTGCCAAAGCCAGCGCCAGAGAGAGTAAAGGCTGTCCCAGCCGGCGCGCTTGACGGGCTAACGGCTGTGATGTTGACGTCAGTGGGAATAACCTCGCCGGTGCCGCCTCCACCAAGGGTCACATCTCCTGCAGTAATGCTGTCAATATAATGGTCAGCGCTGCTGGTGTTTGGCGTGATATAAGCCAGGTTGTAGCTGACGATCTCTGTCCAATTGAGGGCGCCGGCAACGTTGGCCGGATCTTCTGCGTCATAGATAAAAGATGTTTTATTGATCCTGATTTCGCCGTATGTGCCAGCCAGGGCGACTAATTGAGCATTAGAAACTGTGGCTGCATAGATAGTCCCTTTGCTGTCTCTTAGCGAGAGCTTAAAGGCGTTGCTTGAACCATCCCATCTGACCGACAGGTTTACTGTGTCATAAGGATCAAGGTTGAGGGTATTGGCCAGGCTGGCTCCCCAGCCGCCGCCCCAGTCGGAACCATCGGTCCCAACATATGAATATCTGACGCGAGCACCAAAGCTGCCGTTTCTGGCGGCTGCGGCCTGGCGCAGGTTTGCGTTGATAGTCTCATTGTTAGGGGTAATGTCCTGGACAGAAGCAAAGACATAGTAGCCTGAATCCGCATTGCCGTCTCCTGTATAATCGAATTCCCAATCGTCTACACTGCCGCCTTCATAATCCTCAATAACTGCGCCGCCAGCGGTAATATTGACTGTGCCGGCATAGGCATTGGCGCCGACAGTTAATCTAACTGCGGCCGCGCCGGAAACCCCCGAAGGGACTGCGGCGGTGATGGAGCCTGTGCTCCAAACTGTTGGGTGAACTGCTACCCCACCGATGGTGATGGTGCTGGTCCCTTGAGTTGCGCCAAAACCTGAACCGGTAATTACGATGGTTTGGCCAACATAAGCGGTGCTTGGCGAAACAGTAACCGGGATCGCTTCGCTGGTTGGGATTACATCACTGTGTCCTGCCCAGATTGTATCAACATAATGGTTAGCTTCTGTCGCGTTATCATTGGTAGTGGCATAAATAAAGTTATATTTAACTATGCGTGCCCAATCCATGGTCGCATTACCAGCTGGTTTTTGATAGGTGCTGGCTGTCTGCGCCGCGTTGTTGACAAAGCGTGACATAGGGATTGCAATTTGGGTGTAGCCCTCAAAGTTTAAGCTGGTCCCGGCTGCCGGGTTATTTGGGTCAGAGCTGGCAAAGACTGTGCCGTCGGCGTCTTGGAGCTCTACGCGAACCCTATTGCCAGAGCCGGCGGCTCCTTCGCCGCGAAGCCAGAAATAAATTGTGTTAGCTGTTGAGACATTGCGTTCGCTGGCCAGGATAGCACCCCAACCACCGCCCCAATCGGCATCGGCTGCGGCCGCGTGAGGTTCAGCTCTCCTGCTGGCGTAGTCATACATCAGTTCCATGGCCTGGCTTCCTTCGCGTACTTCAGCAGCCACGCTGGTGAGTGAGCGATCAGGATAGCTGGTGGTATTTCTTGGGTCTGCGACAGTAGCGTCGTAGAGATCAAAAACATAGTAGCCAGAGGCTAGGGCAGGGGCTTCAAAGTTGCCAACCGCGCCACCTTCCATGTCGTCGATAACAATAATACTTGAATCGCCGCCAGCGGTAATCGTGATACCGAATGGGGCACTGGCTGCTCCGCCAACAGTTACTACGATATTAGCTGCGCCTGCGGCCACGCCTGCAGGGACAGTAACGATTATCCGGTCAGCTCTCCAGCTGGTGGGGATAGCCGCTACGCCGCCGATAGTGACGGTGCTGGCGCCAATTACGGCACCAAAACCAGCGCCGTTGATAGTAATTGTTTGACCGATTGAGGCAGTGGCCGGAAGCGCGCCGCTGATGGTTGGTCCGGCAACTACTGCAGGATTAATTGTGATGGTAAGCTCTTGGGTATCTGTGTTTGGAATAGCGGCTGAATCTCTTACTTGGACAGTAAAAGTGCGAGCACCTGCTGCTGTAGGGGTGCCGGTAATGCGACCGGTTCCGGCGTTGATTGGATTTAAACCTGTTGGTAGTGTGCCGGCACTGATAGACCAGCTATAAGGGGCAACTCCGCCTGCGGCTACTACGGGTTGGTTGTAAGCAACGCCAACGGTCCCGTCTGCCAGGATAAGGGTTGAGATGTTTAGCGGAAGGATATCTTCGGTGATCAAAACACCGTCAGAGCTTCTCACGACACCAACATTGCCGACGTTATCAACTGCTCTGGCGTTAACATAATAGGTATTGCCAACAACCAAAGCTAAGCCGGCCCTGGTTACGCTGCGGCTGGCGGCGTTACTTGTCCAGCCAACAACATTTGTCCCCCCGGCAGCTGTGCCGATAGAGTATTCATATCTGGCAATGCCGCTACCGTCATCAGTAGAGACAGTCCAATTGGCAGAGAGTGTATCGATTTCGTTTTGTTCATCAAGGTCTGCGCCGACCCCGTCATTAACCGTGGCTGGTCGTGTCGGGGTAGTAGTATCAATCCTAAAAGCGATTCCACCAGCATTGGCCGCTGTCCAACCGCTCCAGTCACCGCTGGCATCTTGGCAACGCACCCGCCAATAATAATTGGCGTCTGGCAGGGCTGCCGGAGTATATGATTTAGCGCCTTGAGCGCCAAGGGCAGAGGTGGTGTCAACAACTAAATCAGCAGAAAAATCAGCGTCATCATCGATCTGAATTTGATACCTGACAGTTTGTCCGGCATCAGGATCGCTTAGGGTAAAGGTAAGGGTTGGCGTATTGTCATTGCCCCAGCTTCCATTAACATAAGCGGCTGGCCCAAGGGCTGATGGGGCGTTAGGGGCTATATTTGCGACTGCGGGAAACGCAATCGAAGCGGAATTTGCAGATTGGACACCAAGTGCGATGCCACCTCTAAAACTAGGCTCAATAGTATAATAATAGGTTGTGCCAACGACACCAGTTGTATCAGCAAAGCTTAATCCCGCGACCACAGCAGGGTTTATCTTAACAAAACCCCCATCAGTTCTTGTGCTGCGATAAACGTTGTAGCCGGCAATATTATTGCCATGGGGCGTGGCTGAAGCGTCGACGGCTGCTGCCACCCAAGAAACATTGACCCGTCCATCTCCAGCGGCAACTGCGGGAGTTGGAATTGCGCGGACAGTACAATTATTGTAAGGTTGTGGCGTGATATCTTGATCTAGGTCTTCGTTCATTACTGCATAAAAACCACGGTGAGCAGCAGTTCCTGCCCCGGTTTCGCGAGAGATAAAAACTAAGCTGTCATTGCCATCGGCAAAGGTTGTTGGCAAATCATTAACTTCGGCTCGCCAGTAAAACCCTCCTCCAGCAGCAGAGACAACATTGGTGATCCTTTCGGCAGGTCTAGCAACAACATAAAAAGTCCAACGGTCACCGGCAGCAGAGCTATCTACGATACCGAAAGAAGAGTGGGGAATTAAGCCTGCTTGAGCCGTAATTGACAGAGCGATTAAAGAGATGACAATTCCCACCACCGGCCTTTTTGTTAGTTTAAATAATTTACTAATCATTTTTTCCCCCTTACTTATCTTGTAGTTGGTCGCCAACCATTTAAATTTCTGTTGATGCTAATATAAGAGCCTTCTCTTGGCTCAAAACTAAAGTTAGTTCCGTCCCAGGTGGTCCCCAATGGACCAAGGTCTAAAAAGTCATATGAGTCATAACTTTGCGGCTCTGCAAGTGCATTCCATCTGCCGGCACTGCTGATTAACTCGCCGGAATCAGCTGCCAGGCCTGCATTTGTATTAGCATCGCGAATTAATGAAACAGCATTTTCATAATCTGCTGTTGGCGGTAAAGAGAGCCAGAAAATATTACCCCTGGTTGCGCTGTGCGGTAGATTAAAAGCAAAGTCAGTATTGTAATGGCCTTCTAGCGTAAAGGTTACATCTCTATTAATACTTATATAAATTGATTCACCAGCTACCAAATCAAAATTAGTCCCATCCCACATTGTTCCTAATGGGCCAAGGTCTAAGAAATCGTATGAATCATAGCTTTGTGGCTCAGTGCTTGAATCCCACCTGCCGATACTGCTGATTAACTCGCCAGAATCAGCTGTTAAGCCACCGTTTTGGCTATTTATTACAGCAACAATGTCTGAGGCAGTGGTGTATGGATTGGTGTAAGGGACTGAAATCCAGAAAATGTTGCCTCTAGCATCAGAATGAATTAAGGTTGTTTCCAGAGCTGTTATCTCTCCACCCCCCTCACCATCCCCTGTTGTAAAGGTAAACGGGTTAGGTGAGCTTTCGCCAGGGACAGCAGCAATTCTCTCGCCGCTTAAATCAGCTGCCGCAGCGCCAACAGTAACAGTATTAGGTGTGCCTGCTGCAAAATTTGTCTCGTGAGAGATGGTTAAAACGGTCTTAGTCCCGTTCCAGCTATAGCTGTAAACGCCGTCACCTGGCAGGGCAGGGAGAGTAAGAGCCCCTTCAACTGACAGGTCATTCATGGTTTCTGAAAAGGTTAAGATAATTGGCGCATTGATAAAGACCCCAGTGGCACCATTGGCCGGTGAGGTTTCCGTTATGTATGGTTCCCTTGGCATTTCAATTGCTTCCCGGTAAGTAAAGCTCCAGAGTGTGCCCTCATTAGCAGGAACTTCCGGGTTAACTCCGTCTGAACCTGTAACAGTCCAGGTGTATGTTTGATTGTTAGTAAATTCAGCGGCAATTACCGTGATGCTTTCTTCTGTTGTCATTCGTGAAGTAAGTGTGCCTCCATCAGGATTAAAAATAGTTAGAGTATATGTAAGCGGAGTGCCTTCGGGGTCTCCATTGTTTTCCCATCTGAAGGTAACATCGCCAGTGGTTTCAACTTCATTAGACGGGTTGGTCTTACTAAAGGCGCGTGGCGGGTTGTTAACGTCTGAGACAGTAAAGCTAACTTCTGCCAGTGGGCCCCAATTACCTTCGCGGTCCATACCACGAACATAAATAGTATGCGGGCCGTTTGCCAAAGGTAATGGGGCAGTTGTGAAGTTCTCTATTCTTGAGTCAAGGGCATCTTGTGGGGTCATGGCTGTGCCAGACCCTGCTTCGCCAGTTGCGTCAATAAAATATTCGGCTTGCCTAATCCAAGAAAGCGAGTCTGTTACTGTGGCTCGCAGAGTAATTGGGCTGGGGGTGACAGAGCCTGCTACAGGGCTGGTTATTCTGGTTGCTGGCCCAACATACTCAGGTTTGTTATAAGAAAAATTCCAGGCTGTGTTGCTATTGGCAGGGGTCCTGTTGCCAGCCAAGTCAATGGCAGTAACCTGCCATTGATAAGTATGGTTATAGTTGAACATTGCGGCTGGAGCTGTGTAAGTTGTTCCTGCAACTGGGATAATGACCGGGTCATGGATCATTCCGTCTGCTGTTGTATCTTTGTACATTAGGGAATAACTGACGACATCTTCATCTGTTGCTATATCAGCATCATTGGCTGCTTCCCAGGAAAAGATAACTGTCCCGCGCTCGGTGACCCCAATTGGCGGATCGATTTTGCTAAAGTCCTCCGGAGGCGTGGTGTAGGGGAGGTCGACAATAAAGTCATCGCGATCCCAACCAAAGGGAGTTACCTCAAATGATGCCAAGCCGTCGCTAACCATGATTTTCCATTCATAGGCGCCAGCCTCAAGCAAGGGTGCTCCTACAGGCGGGAAGGTAGCGTCAACTGTTGCAGGACCAGCAGCGGTGGAAACAGGGGCTATTGTCATCTCGTCCCATTCGACCGGCCATAAGCGTGGGCCAAGCTTGCGGTGCCAGAGGATTTTTACTGTTAAATCGTCGTCATTTGGGTCATCAACCGGGAAAGTTACCCTGACTTGCCGGTCATTGGTAATACCCGTGTTTACAGGGGCAGGTGCCAAGGGGGTGATAATTTCTGTCCCATCAAGCCGGAACTGATGGATGTTATCTTGATTAATGTCTTCGGGAATACCGTTGGCCACAATAGAGGTATTGACAACTTCCCGGCGGCCGTTAGGGCTGTAGGTTAGCGCCACTTCCGAGCGGTCGCGACAAACCACAAAACCATCTGCAGCCAGCAAATATGAGCCAGTTGTACTCCTGTTGGTGATTGAGGTGGCCCGGTTAGCTTCGCCAGAGATGCCGCCATCAGGGATACGGAAATAATAGACATAATTCCTGATTTCAGTAGCAGAATTAGCTTTTTTAAAGAAAAGATATTTGCCATCAACACTGACGTCCAGGCTGGTCCAGCCATAGCCGCCAACAATACTTGATTGAACGGCAGCCGCATGGCCTAAATCTCTGGTTGCATCATATACCGCCACGTCATTGCCGTCTGCCCCGTTAACTGCCACATACAAGCGACCGTCCGCAACCTTAAGATCGGTGGGATAGGCAAAAGTGCTAGCCCAACGATCATAACTAACAGGATTAACCGCAGCAGCGCTGTCCCTATAGACTACAATCCGTCCAGTGTTTGAACGGTTGGAAACAAAAATCGTATCACCATTGACAGCGACATCAAGGTGGGGGGTAGAGATTCCTGAAACCACAAATTGGATTTGCCGGCCTGGATAAGCTGAAATATCATAAACATAGAGACCGCCTGCGCTGTCAGCAACATAGAGATGGTTACGGGTTTCATTAAGGGCCATCCCCCTAAGGTTTATGACCCCGGCATCAAAAGAGCTGGTTAAATTGCCAGGGACGCCGGTAACATAGCCATTATCATCAAGGTTGTAGCGTCGTACAACAGGGCTACTGCCGCTAAGACCAATATAAAGAGCCCTGCCGGTTGAATTAACAACCATGCCGTAGCAGATTGTCCCTGCCGGCTGGCTTGACAAATCAATGGTCCTGGCAGCTTCTGCCTGCCAGCCAAGTGCAGTCTTGGAAAAAACATTGATCCGCGGGCCGCTGTTGTCTATTACATATAAGGTTTCGGTACGCGGGTTAAGAACGCTGTTAGCCGGAGAAATGTCAGGGACAGCAAAAGCAGCAAAGCTGTTTGCTATTCCTAAGAAGGCTAAAGTAATTACTAGTCTTTTGAGCATGTTCATGCCTCCTGACTTACTCTTCTCCATATGTTACTCCTTCAGGGCAAAAATCAACCCAGGTTCTTAATATGGTGGAATAGCTGAATGCCCCATCGCTTTGCTGGCAATTAAACAAGAGTGACTGGGTGGCGACAAGAGCAAGGTAACCGCTAGAATTACAAGCTGGATCAAGCGGGATAGCAAGGGCTGGATAATCATCTGCACAATAAGTGCCAATGGTAAAAGCACGCCTTTCGTTATCCGGCAAGTTAAGGATGTCTTCAGGGATAAAATCAAGCCCAGATTCAAAAGAAAAACCACTGGGGTGATCTTCGTTGGTGCAGGTAAAGCTGACCCGACCTGGATAAAGATCTAGTTGAAAGTCTGTGAGCCACGGACAAGCCAGAAAATGATTGTACTCGCCATCGGGATCAAGTTCCGGGTCATTGCAATAAATGCTGCTCCTGGCTGCGGTGACATTGATAAAGCCTGGATAGCAGGTTTCTGTTTCCGGCATATGGGCAGAGCCTTCTTCTGCTGGCAGAAGGGACATCTCCCTTGAATCTGTGGCCATGAAATAACAGAGTTGTCTGTCGCCAATATCGCCCAGCCGAAAAATGCCGGTGCCGCTGCGCCAAAGCGCAGACTCTGTTGGGCAGCGCAAGGGAGCGCCGTCAGCCCCTCTTACCTCTTGCATGTACTCGTTGCTGTCTTCAACAATTGGGTTGCCGCCGGTATCTCCATCTCCGCCGTCGGTGGTATGGGGATCTGTGTAGAGGGTATCGCCGTCTTCCACCCAAAGTGGCGGGCCGTCGGCGTCTGGTCGAACAATATATGCGTCCGGGTTTTGCGGCCCTGAATCAACAACCTGGGTGCCAATCCCACCATCAGGAATGTTGCCGTTATCAGGGGTGTTGCCGTCACAACCAGCAGCGCTGTTTCCCGCTGAAAAGCCGATTGAATTTCTCAAAGTTGACAAAACTAGCCCTGCATAATAAGACGTGCAGCTTGATACTCCATTACACATTATATTTTCCTCCTAAATAAGAAAGGCCTTCTTTGTCCTCATGGGTCATAACAGGCCTTCTCTCTATATATATATCGTGAGCTTCTGGGGAAAATTTCACTCTATTTTGAAAATGGACGTAACAGACCGGGGGGGTAAAAATGTTATTAAAGGTAGTCATCATGTGCCTCATAGGGTATGGATACAATTATACCGCGCAAAGCCGCAAATGGCAAGGGTTTATAGTAAAAACCCGGTTTTTGTATCTCTAACCCGTCCTGCTGCACCAGCAAGAAAATCAGTTGAAGCGGCGTGGCTTTCAATATAATGGAGCAGCACAGGTTTTAGTTTGTTATTCTTTATTAGTGTAGCTGCTGCCACAAGATTTTCATCTGCTTTTGCTAAGATTGTTTCCAGGTGGTTAAACAAGACTAGTTGGGCAGCAGACCTCATTAAATCAACAGCTGGTGAGGATTTGCTGTTCCAAATTTCCAAGAGTGCTTTTAGGTGGTTGCGGCCAAGCTGGTCAATAACTTCTTGCCTTACCTGTGGAGCAAGAGGCCGATCGTAAATTAGGATGAGTTGCTCTGCTAATGGTTTGGCAGCAATAAAATCTCTGTCAAATCGGGTTGTTATCAGGTGTTCTTCCATCAATTGCCGTTGCTCTGTGGTCAACGCTTCAAAGGCCATAGTCAACGGGTCTTTTCCTGGCCCTGGCAATACTACTACTTGTTGCGGCGGTGGTGTTTGGCTGGGAGGGATGGGGAGCGCTGGCAGGGGATTGTCTTTTCGGTTATATCTGGTAACCCTTGTGTTGCCGGGGGATAAATTGCCTAGCGCAACAACAACTGCGCTGACATTATCAGCTGAACTTCTTTTTTTGCCAGAAGAAGCTAGGGCAAAATCTCTCATTTGTTTTGCGACATCAAGTTCTGAAAGATTAAAGTTTTGGGCGATTTTTGTTTGTCCTGGTTCTGGTGTATGACTGGTCATTCCGTCGCAACAAAGAGTGAGTCGGCCGGGCTCTTGGCTGGGGACGAGCTCTATTTCAATTATATTGGTATGTTCAGGTGGCAAGACATCTTGATTCCTTACGTTGGTGGCCCCCAAGCCAGAAGTAATAACATTTTTTGCGGGGAATTGTGCATTGGGATTTTGTTTTGTGAACCAGGCAGCTATTTCATCTTTTTTCTGGGACCAAAGGTTTTCTATGGCAAGTAAGGTGTTTTCTGATAGGGGGAGCTGTGGGTATCTCCCTTGATTTTCATACATGACGAGGAGATCTAATATAAGACCGTGATCAAAGGTAAGGTGCTGCGCGCCCAAAGGATTAATAAACTTGGCTCGAGAATCACCAACCTGGGCGATTTGCAAAAAATTGTGTTGGCGGTCTAAAACAGCTGCTACGAGGGTTGAGCCGCTGTTTGGTGTGGTGGTAGTAGCAGCATGATAATTAGCAAAGACAACTGCTTGTTCAATAGTTAAGCCGCACTCTAAGGCAAATAAAAAGTTATCAGCCACGGCTAAGCTGGCCAGATCGCCATCCCCATGGCCCCCCATGCCGTCGGCGACAATAAAGACCTCGCGGCCGTCAGCCAAAATTGCGACAATAATCGTGTCTTCGTTGGTGGGGTGAGATGCGCTGACCCCAACGTTGGTGACCAAGGCAGCTTGATCCAGCGACACCTCTGCATCAGAGAAGAATTTACCACCCTTGATAACTTTTAATTGGGCAACTTGGTATTTTGGTCCCCAGAGGATGGCGCGCATGTTGCGGAGCTGCTCAAGATTTTGCCTGAACTGGTCATGCAATTTTTGAATATGAGTCTTAACTCCGGCTAGCTCTGTTGTGACTGCGTTCAGCCTTTCTGTGGTAATGGTTGGGATTGGGATTTGCCTGGTGGCTTGGATGTCGTCATCTACTACAGTTGGCTCTTCCTTAAGAACCGCGTCAACGTCGTCAGCCAAAGCTGGTTTAACCTGGGCTTTAAGGTCTTTTATTCTAGCTTGGGCAGCAGTAAGCTCAACTTGTAAATTTTCAAAGTCTGCCAAAAGCTGGCCAACCAGATCAGCTGCGCCAATTGGATCAATTTTAAGTTTTTGACGGGCAGCCATGATTTCGCGGCCAATCCTTGCTTCTTGCGGGTTTTGGCTGACGGCTAGTTTAGCTGCATCGCGGGTGCGAAGTAAGTCTGCGCCTTTTCTGGCTAAGACTCTAGCGCCGGTGATAACCTGCGTCCAGCGCTTTTTTGGATCAATATTTCCTATTCTATTCATGGCTGTAGTTCAGCTCCTTTTAAGGTCTAGTTATTCGGCAAAAATGCGTACAGCATTTTCTCGACAACGTCACTCTTGCCCGCGTTTACGCTAAGATAATCTGTAAAGGCATCAATGATTTCTTCAATTTGCTGAGCAGGGGTAAGACTTGTTTTTTGTAAAATTGATGCTGCAGTATTATATAGTTGTTCCCCATGACCAGGGATGAGACCGACCAGAACATTTACAAAGGGCAAAAGCCGGCTAAGGTCTGCATCTGCTTTGTTTCTCTGACCAAAGAGCAAGTTGTTGATAGGAACCATAGCTTGTTCAATACCATTAAAATAGTCAGTATCTCCTAGGGCTAAGGCCAGGGTTCTTTCCACTTGATCGCTTAACTCTCCTGTCCTTGCTGTCTCTGCAGCAAGGTCTAGGGTTAGCCCGTCTACTTGCTCTCTTAAAGCTTTGTTTTCTCCATTTGCTTCCGCGGCTTGATTCCTGGCAGCAGCAAGTTCTGCTGAATTGCTTAGGCCAGCTTGAGCCAAACTTTGATTTAACGCTGTAACTTGGGCTGATAGCTCCTCGATCCTAGTTTTAGCTGTATCCAATTCTTCTCCAAGAGTTCCTAGCTCTCTTGCTGCGTTTTCAGCTTGAGTTTGGGCTGTTGACAATTCAAGCTCTTTTTCGCCAAGACGCGCATTTGCCTCTTCGAGGTCAGCTACTTTTTGTGCCAATGATTCCCTGGCCATTGTTGCGTCTTGCAAGGCTGTGCCTTTTTCTTCTGCTACCCTTGCTAAGTCTTGTTTTGTGCCTTCGAGAATACATTCAAAATTATCTTCGGCTTCTTGATGTTCGCGCAAAGCTTCTGCTAATTTTAAATGACCAAAATCAAGTGCTGCGGGGACATCGTGCTCTCCGCTTGCTCTGTTAAGGCCACTCTGGAGCCTTACGCATTCTTGAGCTTCTGTTTTTTCAGGCCCCTCACCACGAACAACTGCTTTGCTTAGTCCTTTTGTGCCTCTTAGGTTAGGATTTTCCAAGAACTCCCTAGTGAATTCTGGTCGGGTTGGTATTTTTTTTTGTATTCTTAAGTCCGCCATTGTTTTTTACCCCTTTATTATATTCTTGATAAGACCCCTAGCAAGTTGCCGGCTAGCTGGTTGCCTTTTTCATTTAGTTCGCCACATCTGGTCATAAGCTCCTCAAGTAAGGTGAGTAACCTTTCTAAAGGCTCTTCTGTTGATGTTTGCGCTTTTTGCAAGGCTGCTGCCAAAGCCGGATCAACTGGTTTATCAGCGCCGCCAGAAATTGCTTTGATGTTTGCAGATAAGGCTTTCATCAAAGGTGAATTTGAATTAAGAGCCGCGGTAATTGTTTTTGCGTTTTTTGTTTTTAGGGCTTGGACATGGGCAATAAACTTGTCTGTTGCGCCATTTGAGACAGGAGGGGGAATAGCAGGGTCAGGCTCTGGCTCTGCTGCAGGAGCTGGTTCTGGTTGAGGAGCAGCTTTAGCATCGGTAGCAGGTGCAGCTTCTGGCTCAGCTGTAGCCGGGGCTGCTTGTTCTGCTGTCTGGCGAAGGTCTGCCAGGGCTTGGGTTTGTTTGTCTATGAGCCTTTCTATTGTGCCAATGATATCTTTTTCAACCCGCTGGTTTTCTGTTGTAATTCTCCTGACTTCGCCTTCAGCTTTGCTGACTTCCCCACTGGCTTGTGAGAGTTTTCTTGTTCCTTCTTGTGTCTGCTGTTTCAAAAGGGTCTTTCTGGCCTCAAGCTTAGAGTCCCTGGCGCTGGTTAGCGAGCCCGTAGTTTTCATTTGTTGGTCAACAATGCCTTTTAGTTGAGCTTCACTCATAAAAGGAAACCTTGTTTGCATCTTTTTTAGAATAGCTGCGGGGTCTGGGGTGGCAGGTGCAGATAGGGTTTCAATCTCTGCCAATTCCCTTTTAATTTCAGCTAGTGTTTCTTCAATTGTAGATTGCCCTGTTTCTTTTTCTACTAATGTAGTTTGGGCGCTGGTGAGCGCTTCATTGGCTTGCTGGACATAAGTGTTGGCCAGCTCGAGCATGTCATTGAGTTGTCCAACTAAGGTAGCCAAACTGTTTAGCTTGGGCATTTCTAGGCTGGGAGCTTTATTATCGGTTTTTTCAGTGCCGAGCAAGCTAAGGGTGTCTCTCATTTCTTTGTTAAAAGTTGTCAGCAGTGTTTCTGACTGATTGGCGAAAGCTTTTGCTTCGGTAATCTTTGAATCAAGCCCTGCTTTTGCAGTGCTGGCAGCTTTTTTTGCATTATCTAAAGCTGTTTGAGCTGTTTCATATCCTTGTTTGGCAATTTGAGCTAGAACACTGGCAGTTTCTCCCTCTTTAGGAGCGCGCGCTTCGGCTTCTTGCCTGGCTGGTTCAACCATATCTTGAAAAATCATCTGTCCTGCGTCAGCTATTGCAAAAGCTTCTCCTGCCTCTTTAAGGGCTTTGGCGCTTTCTCTAATTAAAGGAGTAAGGCCTTCGAGAATTGTGCCAAGAGAGTGTAGCTCTGCAAGCGGATTAACTTTTGATCGTGCTGGAGCTGTCGGTGTCGAAACTTTTGCTGCAGGTGCAGGAGTTGGGGCTGCTGCTGGCCTACTTGGTGCTGGCTTGGGTGGTGGGGGAGCTACAGTGATTATTGTGCTTGTGTCAGGTGGTATTGTTGATGGTCTTTGTTTTGGATCACGCAGAGGGAAACCCTTTGGTGCTGGCTGTGAGGATGTGCCAGGCAAGTTTAATGCGGCTAGCCCTCTGGTTGCCTTAAGATCTGATGGGTCAGACAAAGTTCCTGTAACAGCGACTAAAGCTTCACTTGGTTTTGATGGCTTGGGTGGTGGAGGTGGTGCTGGGGTTTTGGGTTGTGGGGCGGGATATTTTTTAAGGGCCTTTTCAACAGCGTACGTTAGTTGCCACTTTTCTGCGGTAGAATCAGGAAGCTTATCTGCCCAGGTTTGGACTTCAAGCAAAATTGCTCTAACTTCTTCTGTAGTTGCAAAGTCATCAAAAGTAAAAGGGCTGTTGATCTTGTCTAATGCCCTTAATACGTTACGCTCGTTGCTCCTACTTAAAAGTGTATTAAGCAGGCCTATTACCTGTTGTAGCTTTTGTGCTTTGGCGTTATCTTGGGGCTTACTCATCCCTTGTAATTTTGTTAATATTGCAGGTGTTGTCATAATTTACCTCCTAAAAACAATTTATTATTTAAGCAGATCATCAATCTGATCTTCAAAGTCTCTAATTAATTTTTTGATACGACTGTCCCCCAAATGGTTGTCTCTTACTTGTCCTAAGCCCTTTACTATGGCCTTCCTAGTCTCCGCAGTAATAGGGAAAGGTGGAATAAAATCCTCTAGATAAGATTTTATGCCGGCAAAAACCTCTTTTTCTTCCTGCCCAAAAAAACCTTCAACAGCTTTGATGTCTGGTGATAGGGTGGGGAGGGGGGTCACTTCTTTCATTGCTATTAAATCTAAGCCTTTGGAGGCGGTGGAGCCTTGCGGCGCTTTGGCAAGAGCTTTCATGTGTTTTGCGACTGCTGCTAAATCTTGGATCATATCGTCAAATGATTCGTATCTGTTGGTGGGATTATAGGCCATGGCTTTTTGAACAATTGCCAGTAGATATTTGTCGATCCCAGTCTCATCAATTGTTTTGGTAGATTGAGCCCTAACCTGATCAGCGTCTTCCATTAATTGGTCGTAAATATATGCTATGGGCCTGTGCTCTCTTGTTAAGAGATCGGTTATTCTTTGGTCGAGGTTCGTCTTGCCAAATTTTACCAAGGCATATGCGGAGTATTCAATTAGATCGTCCGGTTTCAAAATAGAGATAGGGAGCCTTCCGGTTATCATCTCGTAAAGCATTACGCCGACAGAGTACATGTCTGATTTAATCAGCGCGGTTCTGTAGTCATTTTTTTTCTCGAGAGCAAACGCTCCTCCATCTTCGAGTTTTGAGGTGATCACTAATTCGGGAGCCATATAACCTATGGTTCCGCCAATCGCGCCGCCACTATGCATTTGTATTGTTAGGTTAGATTTATCAATGGTTATAGTTTGGTTTAAACGTCCGCCTGTAGTTGTAATCTTGACTAACCCCATATCGCCAAGCTTGACCTCTGCGATATCTTCTTCATTATCAGTTGTATAATTTAGGAAGACATTATCTGGTTTTAAATCGCGATGGTGCGCGCCAATAGTAAGTAGTTGTTGCAGCCCCTCTAAAATTTTAATAGTTACTTCAGTTGAGACGAGAGGATCCACCTTCCCTTCTTCCTGGATTTTCTCCTTTACGTTCTGGTCCATTAGTTCCATGACCAGGATTGGTCGGCCAGTTCGCGGATCATTGCCTGCCCCTTCAATAGTAACAATATTTGGCTCGTCCTTGGTTTTTTTCATGACCTTAGCCTCTGCATTGCCTCGGAGGAAATTCTCTCCGGTCCCCTCCTCCTCTGCCTTGATAACCTTAACCGCGACTTGGGCTCCTGTGTCTTCTCTTTGGCCAAGATAAACCTCGCTGTAGGCTCCGGTGCCAAGCTGTTCTGCGTAGGGGGCAAGCCACTGTTTGGTGAAGCTTTCATTAAGTAGGTCTTGCTTTTGTCTCGCAGGCATATTTTCCAGCCCCTCGCGGGTCTCAAGGATAACATCAAACTCTTTTCCTCCCTGGGCACTGAAGGATTTAACTGTTAAGCGTAAGCTAAAGCGCCTTTCGAGTTCTTTTACTTGGTTGGTCAAGGTTGCCTTGATAGGAGAAAGTTGCTTGGTTGCTTCAAGGGTAGCCAGGTCTCTCCTGGCTTGAAACAAGTCTTTAATAGTGCTGTTTTCAGTATTAAGCCCATAACCAGCTTTTACCCTTTTGGTAATTTTGTTGATTGATCCGTTAAGAAGACGAGGAAGAAGGAGGCTCCCTGTGCCGCCCAGCATGCCGCCAGCACCAAGCCCTAAAGCTATTAGAAGAGCAGGATCGATAACCACAACTATTGCCGCCGGGAAGAGAATTATTGTTGCAACGGTAATCGCGCCAGTAGCCAGAGCGCCAACAACGCTGCTTCCTGCCACTACCAGTGCTTTCTTGACTTTACTGCCATTAGGATCTTTTTTTGGTCCCTGGATAGGTGGCTCAGGCGCTAAAGGAAGCTGAAGGGCTTGGCGAGGCCCACTAGACTTAAAGGGGGGGCTTGCTGTAGCGTCGCTCATCTGCCAGGCGCCGGTCATCATAAAGTGTTGGGCTCTAAAATAAGCAGCAGCTAGTTTTGGATGGTTGACCAGGCCAAGCAAGCTTGATTTTTGCGCTTGAGGCTTTGTCTTTGCTGCCTTGGCAGCAAGCGCGGCCTGTTGTGCTAAATTAATCTTATTAATATTTTCAGCTAATTGAGTCATATTTTGACCTCCTTGAAACTCGTGTCTATTATTTATCGTGTGCTTTTGGAAAAAATTTCACTTTTTCTTGAAATTATTTTTAGGAAGGCCTAGATAATTGGGGGATTTATGAGGATTTGCCCTCACCCAGTTTTGCGTTTCATTGCTATTTTATGATTACTTGCTGGCTTTCAGCTTGTTGAGCAACTAATTCTTGATTAGGGAGCGTTTGGATGGCTGCCTTGGCTGCCTGGCTTTTGCGTAGGTGGTTAAGCCCTTTCATTATATATGTAGGGAGGGCTAGGGCAACTAGTAAGCCAAGAACAATTGTTCCAGCCATTATTGACTCTTCTGCTCCGTTGCTGCGCACAATCTCTTCAAGCGAGAAAGAAAAGCTGACTGCGGCAATGGCCATTAGCTCTTCAGAAGCGCGGATAGAGAGAAAATGCTTAGAAGCTTGCTTGAAATCATATATAGCTAATTGAGTTCTAAGCTCATCAGAAAGATTGGCTCGAACATTTTTTGATTTTTTGGCTAATCGGGCGGCAACTGCTAGCGGAAGTTCTGTTAGTTTCTGGTTTAAGAGGGCAGGGTTGTTTTCTCGAGCACAGGCTTGATTTACCCGGGATGTCCCCAGCTTATCCCTGGCAGCCGCGACAGAGCGAATGATGAGGTAAGATAGTGAGATTGTGAAAGAATGTGGCCAGAGCCGATGGGCTCCAATCAGCAGGGCGTAAAAGTTAAGGCTGTAATCCTGGCCTAAATTGAGGCCTCGATGGTTTTTGGCACACGTTTTATCTCTAGGCCAAGCATTATTCTCTCTCCAGTTTTTTAATAGCTAAATTGGTTTTGATATGACTGACCACGGCCTTGTTTGCATAAGCGATAATTGATAAGGCGATCATCAAACCGAGCGCAACTTTACCAGCAGTCACACTTTCTGCGCTAAAATCAGTCTTGATAATTTCTGTGGCAGTAGTGGAAAGGGCGACTGCCGCGACACCTAAGAGCTCTTCTGTTAGCCCAGGTTGCCAGAAATAGCTTTTGGTTTGTGAGGCAGGGGGCTTTGTTTGGCCAGAGGCTCGACTAGCCAATGCTATGATCTTAACTAAAGCATAAGCGACAACAAAACTCAATTGGGGATGAGCAAGAACCGCCATGGTCAGAATAGATAGCAACAAATGGTTATTCAGCTTATATTTGCCATAGTTACTTACCAAAAAATTTGATTGGGCTTGGTGATTACTTGGTTTTGCTATTCTCATAAGCTTTCCCCATATATTTATCGTTAAAAGTAAGGGGAAATTTCACTTTTTGGGGTTGTTTTTCCCCGGGGAGGAGCATAACCAGTTAAAGAATTACCTGATCTTATTCTATTGTTACTTGCTGGCTTTCAGCTTCTTGCGTAACTAACGCTTGATTAGGGAGTGATTGGAGGGCTGCTTGGGCAGCCTTGTTTTGGCGGACATGATTTATCCCTTTCATTATATATGTAGGGAGGGAGATAATAACCAGTAAACCAAGGGCAACGGCGCCGGCGATCATTGGCTCATCTGCTCCATTGGTCCTGACAATCTCATTAACCGGAAAGGAGAGGCTGACCGCGGCAATGGCCATTAGCTCTTCAGAAGCGCGGATAGAGAGAAAATGTCTGGAAGCCCTTTTGAATTCATGGACTGCCAAGCGGGTTGTCATCTCATCAGATAAGTTTTCCTTGACCAGTTTTGACTTTTTAGCCAATCGCGCAGCAACTTCAATTGGGAGCTTGGCTAACTCTTCATTTAGGACAGCTGGATCGTTATCGGCTTTTATGGCTTGATTGACTTTGTAAGCGCCAAGCTTGTCTCCTGCTAAGGCAGCCGAGCGGATAAGGACATAAGCGGCCACTGCGCTAAATTGATGAGGGAGGAGCAGGCCAAACCCAGCTAATAGTGCCAAGAAACCAAGTTGTTTGTTCCCCAACCGCTTGGTAGCGGTATTAACTTTACTATACCTCTGGATCGACTCTGCTAAATTTATTTTTGCCATGATACCAGATCCTCCTTTGGGATTCTTAGTATGGATGGATCTCTAGTATTGCTTCGCTCGTGCGTCCTTCACTGTCTTCAACTGTGACCACTACATTGTATACCCCGGCTCTCGGGAAGGTGTGAGGAGTCCTACCGTCAGGGGGATTTGCCGGGGCTGAGCCGTCGGCAAAATTAAAGGTGAACCGGCTGATGCTTAAGCCTTCGGCAACCGTACTGCGTGAAGCATCAAAAGCAAAGGCTCCTGTGTATGGGCCATAGGTGGCCGGAGCAACAGAGACATTGACCCTCGGTGGCCTCACCGCCGGGCTGGTGTAGACATTAAAGAATTCAACTCCAGAGACTTCATATTCGCCGCCGGGTGAGGCTAGGGTGTAGCCAACACCATAAGTCCTATTAGCTGTAAAGTTACAGGTGATCTCTCTGTCGGAAGGAGAACAGAGGGCCATATCAGAGACCTCACGGCCGCCGGCTTCATTATGGAAGACCCTCCAGGTGAGCCTGGCGTCTCGGTCAACATCAAGCAGGCCGCCGCCGCGGGCAACTGAAAGGATAAAGGTTGACTCTTCACCAGCAAAAAGAGGTTCGCTGGCTGCAGATAGCGCTACTGTTGGCTGAGGGAACGGGTAAACAACAATTGTGTCAGTGGTTGTGCTGATCTCCTCTCCTGCGGCATTGCGAACTACCAGCTCGATGGTATAGGTAGCATCTTCGGTAAAGGTGTGTGAGATATCTTGGCCGCTGCCAAGCGGAATATTGACACTCCTGCCGTCTTGCTCAATTGCCCGCCAGGTATATGAAGCCGCGCCAGCCATCTCCGCAGCCCTAAATTCAATTGGTTGATAAGTGGTGCGATCACCAAACGGAGTGACCACAAAGATATCAGCTTCAACCGCGCCCGCAGAGTAAACTGTGACCAGCTCTACCCTGTTAACACTGTAAGCGCTATCAACGCCTTGAACGTTGTATTCAATCTTGTAAGTGCGCGCGGCTGGGAAGCTGCAGCTAAGGTCGCGTCCAGAGGCAACGCAGAGGCTTGAGTCATCAACTTCACGGCCGCCGGCTTCATCATGGGAGATGCGCCAGGTAATGGTGGCGTCCTCGTCTTCTGGCCAGGCGCCGCCGGCTCGAGCCATAGTCAAGATAAAATCAGTCGGTTCATTGGCAAAGATTGGGTCGGTAAAGACCAAGTCTACTGCCGGAGCAGGGAAGGCGTAAATAGTAATTGGTTGGGTGGTAGTATTGATTATTGCGCCAGACTCATTAAGCAAAGTTAGCTCAATTGAGTAGGTTCCAGGGGTGTTAAAGAGATGTTCCACTTCAATTTCATCGCCGATGGGGATGTCGACTCGAACACCGTTAGCTTCGCTGATGCGCCACTCATAAGTTGCCACGCCGGCAATTTCACTGGCTCTAAAGGCAATCGGCCGGTGGGTAATGCGTTCCGGGTAATCGGTTACGATAAAAAGCATAGCAGCTTCAGTCTCTGTAGTAGCTGCGGCGTAAAGAGTGATTGGGATTTGGACAACAACAGGATCTGAATAGCTATCGGAATCAACGACAACTTCCATAATGTAGAGTCTTGAGCCCTCGGCTGTGGCGACCATTGGCCAAGGGATAGCAAAGGTTTCTGCCAAAGCCCTTGGCTCATCAATTTCAAAGTAACTGGCAGCTTCGCCTTCGCGAAAGACCCTGACCGTGTAGGTAGCAGCTGCGTCTTCAGTGCCTAGCTCGCGCCAATCTGTGCGCATGGCAACTACGCGGTAGCTGGCAGATCCGCCGGCTGTTGGGTAGCGATTTCCGTCAATTTCAATGTTGGGTGCAGAAAAGGGGAGAATTGGCTGGTCAAGATAGCCTTCGACAACTAAGGGCTCCAGCTCGCGGCAACCAGTGTCTGCCGGAAAAGTAACTGTGGCCCTAAAAGAATAAAACCCTTGGGCGAGCGGAGTAAATTGGGTGTTGCGGCCAGGGAGGGCTTGTTCTTCAGGCAACATGGTTAGCCCGTCACCGCGATAAATTTCCCAGTTAATTTCATAATCTGTGCCTGGAGGGACAGTTAAGAAATTAAGGCTTAAATTGACCGGCCGGCCAACAATGGCGCCGTCACGGCCGTAGCTGACATAAACTCTCATGTCGCGTTCTTCAATAGCAGGTGCCATCCAGATTTCAGAACGCTCGGTGCTGACTAAGTCCTGTCTGTTATCAAGAACTTCAAAGATGGCATCGTAGCCATGGATCCCTTCTGTTGGATATTCAAGACAAGCCGTGGCCACAAAGTTGTTGCCGCTGCGTATCGGCCGAGTCCTTTCCCCTCCGATAATAAAGGAGAAGTCAAGGCCTTCTGTTGTACCTTCACAGTTGGTGACATCTTGAGCTGGGTATGTACAGCTTAGCATTTCACCTTCGCGTGGCTGTGGTGGGTTGCACTCAACAAAGTGATTGCCGGTGCGTGGAAACGGGTTGTCGCAATCTGTTGGCTGATAACTGGTGTCTTCAATGGGTGGCCAGAGGGTTACCGGGGTAAGCGTCCTTTCTCTGCTTGAAAGAATTTCTCCTGTTCTCAAATCTGTGAAAGTATAATCACAAAGGATTTGGCCTGGTCTTTCCCTAAACAAACCACAAACTTCTAAATGACCGTTTTCATCATAAGTAAATTCTTCAACCCCTCGGCCGGTTCCTAGATCACAATAAAGAGCAATCCCTTCTAAAGATGTCCCGTCACAATTAGCAATTGGCGGCGGGTTGTCTGACTGAGCCTCCCAGCAAATTCTCATTGGGCCGTCTTCAAAGTTTTCTGGCCGGACTGAGCCAGGGAAAGAGTTCCAGTTAATGTTGGGGTTTGGAGGATAGGGGACATTGCTGCCGGATTCACAAATTTGGATTTCTTCTTCTACACAACCAGCTGCACTATCTTCTGCAGCCGCAGCCAGAGAATTCCTAAAGGTGTTATAAAAACTGGTTATCCCCCCAACAAAGCTATTCATAATTATTTCTCCCTTCTTCCTATATATATATCGTCAACTCTTGTTAAAAATTTCACTTAAAATCTCCATTCAAGCAGAAGCATAAATTCATCCAGCGGGTAGAGGGCATCAAACTGGTGATTGTAAGTGATCTCAATATTAAAATTGCGATAGATTTGGATGGCGGCCTGGATGCCAATTCTGATGCCAAAGTCCCAGGCCCCGCTCTCGGTGCTGTACCAATAAGGTGTAACCTCTGGCCGCATGGTAAAACGGAAATTGCGCTGCTGCACAATGGGGAGGGTCCACCTGACATCTATGCCAACACTGCCGCGCTCACGCCAGGTACCGCGGTAAGGGAAGTGGTAAGAGTCGCCGACAACTCCGGCCCTTACCCCTTGAAGCCACTCGTTATTGACAAAAGCTAAACTGGCCAGGGCTGAAAGATGATAGGTATCAAGCTCTCGTTCTTCATCATCAATTTTAGCGCTAAAGCCAGCCTCAAAATATTGGGTCCACAAGTAGGCTTCAGCGCGGAAAACCTCTTGCCTGGCAAACCTGGGGAGAGTGCCATGATTTCTAGGGAACGGGCCAATTCCCGCAGCAGCTAGGAGAGAAAAGCTGCTCCCTTCTCCCCAGTGCAGATCATATTCAAGGCCAAGGTAAGTAGTGGAAAAACCATAGATTTGGTCATCCAGGCTACCGGTTAAGTCAACTTGTTCTGCCACAAACAAGCTTAAGCCATGCATATTGCGTCTGGTCCAGCTAGCTGGGATAAAAGGGATCAAGCCGTTAAAGATAAGCTGAGTATTGCAGGTGTTGCCATAGGTTCCTTGACCACAGAGGATGTTCAGCTCTGAACCAACTTCAAAGCCGCGGCCAATAACGCCGGAAAAATCTTCCAGGATTTCGCGGGAGTCTCTTTCTAAGCGATTGCGATGAAAGCCGGCTGGCAGATCTTCAATTGATGATTGAATGATTTGGTACTGGGCAATGGCTGCTTCTCTGTTTTGCCGGCTTCTGCCGCCATAGCGGTAAATCTCGCCCAGGCCAAAATGGGCATAGGCTAATTCAGTTTGTTCATCTCCAGAAAGATTATCATGTCCTTCTAGACGGCGGATAACTGCGCGGTAATAGGCAACAGCATTATCGTAATCTTCACGATAAAGAGAAAGATCTCCTCTGGCCCGGTCAACCACGGCCTCACCAGTGCGGGTTAGACTGCCCAAACTCCCCCTCACAGCATTCCAGCTTTCGTCCAAATGCGCTCGACCAGCGGCATAGGTTGGAAAATGACTGGCTGCATCGATCTGGCCGCGCAAGTAGCGCAAGATTACCCAGGCATTGTTGGTTTGCAAAACAGCATTGCGCAGAGCTTGATTGGTCATGGGGGTAATATTTTCTTCCCCCCGCAAGGCAATCTCGGCTTGGATTAAAAGATGTTTAGCATTAAGTTGGGGATCACCCGCAATAATAGTCCTCATCTCTTGAGGAATGTTTGCAATTACTTCTTGGGCTTGACCAGCCCCTAAAGAGAGAGCAGCATCTGCCAGCTCAATGTTTAAGGCTGCTCTGGTGGCATTGTTAAGGTTTAGCCCCCGATCCATTAGGCGCCAGATGGTATTGGCTGGTTCAGCCGCACTGCGCCGGGTGGTTCGACCAAGAATAATGTTGAGCGCTGTCACAATGTTTTCTTGCTCTCCGGAGTTGTTGTAGACCCTGATCAGGGCCAGGATGGCATCGATCATTATTGGGGCAGTAACTGCTTCTTGCTCAAAGATTCCAAAAATTACCTCTAGGGTTGGATTATCAGCCAGGGCAGCTTGTCTGCGGGCTTGAGGTGAGGTCTCGATCGGTATAAAGCGCAGGTTTGAGACCTGGAAGCTGCAGCCGTTCTCTCCGGTATAATAAAATTGGACTTTGCGGATTGGCCTGTTTTGCAGGTCAAAGCGCGGCAGGGTGATGGTTGTTTGGTCACTGCTGATTTGATTGATGTGGTAGGCTTCCAGCGATGGCGCTCCGTTAAGGTCATCGCCTTCACGAAAAATTTGCACATCAATTTGCCCATTAGTCATCTCTCCCTGGATGTCAAAAGTTAAAGTGTTAAAGAGTGGTGGTGGGAGGAAGTTGTTTCTGGTCATTAAGCCAAGGCCAGCGCTGACGTTGCCTTCATCTGGGGTTGGGACAGAAAAGGTTATTTGGCTGCCGGCTTGTTCAACACTGCGCTGGGCATTGTCAGGAAAAGAAAAATCAGCCTCCATCCCTGCTTCAATTGGGATAGCTGGCGAATCAGTATGGACAAACCTGACATTGGTAACTTCAAATTGGGTAGTTAAGCTGTTGCTAACAAAAAGATAAGTTATCTTAGTAATTGGCCGGTGGTCGTTAACTAAGGGAATGGTTATCTCTCTGTCACTCCCTTGGTTAAGATAGCGGATTCCATATTGGGTTGAGGGATTATTAGGGTCGTCTCCATCTCTGGTGATCTGGACGATGATTTGCCCGTATTGTCCTTCACTTTGAGACGCTTCCATGTTGCCACTGAAAGTAAAATTTAAAGCATTAAGGTCTCCTTCTAGGAGGTAATTGTTAATGTTGATTCCGAGGCCAGCGGAAAAATCGCTGTAAGCAACTTCCACATCAAGAGAGAGAACTCCGTGGCTTTGCCACTGGATTGCTTCTAGCCCTTGCTCGGAGTGGAACCTAAAAGGGTTGCCACTGATCACGTCTTCTAGCGGGACTTCGCTCACTGCTTGGCTTGGAGCCGCAGCCCTAACAGCGCGCGGTCCTGTGACAATATTGCCGGCAAAAAGGGCAGGGTGCCTATCAATGGCGGCTTGCAAGGCTGCTCGTGATTCTGAGCTCTCAATTACCCAAGGCATTTGAGTATCACCTGTTGTTGAAGTCGTATTAAAATAAACAAAGGCAGAAATCGGGTTAGCGTATCTCTCGTGCGTCCTGGCAATATAATCAATTGCTTCTGCTAAGTATTGCGGCTGTCGACTTGTCCTGTCTTCTGGAGAAAGCGTTGCCGCGCCAAATTCGCCGATCATGATCGGGATATTATGTCTTTGAAGCTGGCTGATAATTGGATCAAAAGTTTCTTCAAAGGTCCGCCTGGGAGCAGCTGGCCGCTGATCTTGCGGGTCATAGCCGTCAAGGGCGATCCAGTCAACATATTCTGCCCCTGGAAAATATTCCATCATGGTATCGGGATTATCTACCCCTGGATTCCAGACCCAGGTGATGTTACAGGCAATGGCTGAAATGACTTGATGAACATGTTGGTAAGCAGCTATGTACTCTGCTGGGTTGCCGCACCAGGGGTAATGGCTCAAGTTCATCTCGTGGCCAAAACTAAAAAAGATCGGCCGGCCGTAAGCCGCTGCTTGCGTGGCAAAGGCTATTAATTGTTCGTCAATTCTTCCTGCGGTAATATCTGCTAGCGAGACAGAACGGTTCGGATTTTCTGCTGCTAACCAGGGGGTCCAGGGTTCCAATTTGATAAATAGGGCGCCGTTGCGTGGAGCATTGCTCATAAGCTCTGCGTTTTCATTTGGAAAGTTAAAGAGGGAATGGCTGGTTTCGTCTACGTCTTGCACAAAACGCAAACCAATATCCAGCATCTCCTCATTAATGCCGGCAAGCCCTTCAAAGGCTTCAATACTTTGCTGGCTCATGGTGTCCGAGGGGAAAGCGCCGATGTAAGTGCGGTTTGGTGGGGCGATAATTACAGAACAATCTGGCGCGGCCGGTGGTGGCGGCGCTGGCCGGCTCCCTTCTTCTTTAGCGCTACCTTCACCAAATTCCCATGGCTGCGGCCAGGGGGATGAGACTGATTGCGGACATGACGGCCCATTACACATGATTTACTCCCTCTTTCTATATAGTTATCGTCACTTTTCGGCAAAAATTTCAGTTGATTTTCAAAAAGAATTATGGATGTTTTTTTGGGGTAAAGACTAAAGCTCTTGAATAATAATCCTAAAACCAAGATCATTCATTTGGGTATTAGGCGCAAAACCAAAACGTTGGGTTGTTGATAAGAAGCCAGAAAAGGTATCTGCAAAAGAGCCTCCACGCACGGCCTTATTAGAAACATTATGCAATGGTCCTGTGGGGTCTATTGTAAAACTCGCTTCATACTCCGCATATCCATCTCGACACCACTCGCGGACATTGCCGACCATATCCACGATCCCAAAAGGGCTTTTTTCGCTATCGTGTTGGGTAACTGGGGTGGTGCCTTGGGCGCGAAAAGTAACTTTATTAAGGTCAGGCTCAACCCCTTTTTGTCCTTTGGCAGCATATTCCCACTGGGCCTCTGTTGGCAGGTTAACACGCTTGCCGGTTCTCCGGCTTAACCACTGGCAAAATGCTTGGGCGTTATCCCAGCTAACCTCGGTTACTGGATGGTCATGTTTTGTCTCGTCCAAAAAGGCCTTTGGCACTCTCTGGTTAGTATCTTGTAGGAATTCTAAATATTGTCCGCGAGTAATCTCGTATTTGCTCATGGCAAAATCACGGGTTAGTGTTACCTCTTTTATCGGTTGTTGGGATTTGCAGGCTTGGCTCCCCATCGTGAAAGAGCCGGCTGGAATGCCGACCATTTCAATACTTTTACCGCTAGGCAGGATAATATCATTAGTTAGCACGACCCTTTCAATATCTAAAACCGTAATGGGGTCGGTAGCTTTAATGTGGACAAAGGTGTATTGGAGCACCCCATTGTAGAGCGTGATGTCCCGCAGCGGATCGCCTCCTCCTCTAATGACCTCTTGGAATAAGAGTTTTCGCTCTTCGGTAGTAGTTAGTTTAAACTCTCCCGCGACAAAGACCGCCTTGATTTCAAAGGGGGGGAGGATCTCTTTTAAAAGTTCTTCTAATCGGGCAAAATATTTTTTATTAAGACTGGTTAAGACAAAATCGTATGATTTGATACTTTGTCTTAAATTTTTTTGACTGGTAATCCCTTGATCCAGAAGCTCTTCAAGCTCTGCCAGATTGGCGGCAACTTGTTTCTGGGCCACTGGCAGGTCGGATCTGTTGGCAAGGTTCTTTAAGGCCTGGGCAGTCCCCCTTGAGAGGATAAACTTATGCTTGAGGACAAAATCATTTATTTGCTGGCTAAAGCTGCGGTTTTGTCTTGTCGCCTGGCTAAGGTGGCTGATATCTCCTGCTCTTAAAACTGCCATAGCTTGGTTTCTCCTACATATATATCGGCAGAAACCAAGAAAAATTTCAGATTATTGGGCTGGAGAAAACTCAACTTCGTCAAAGACTGCTTCAATAGGGAGGTTGCTGGGGTTAAACCTACCGGCCCAATCAACCAGCTCTTGGTTGCTACTGTTAATGGCCCAGACATTAAAAATCATTCTGCCGGGATGTGCAGGGAGATTTTCTCCCTCAACCCGATGGATCTGATTTCCGTCGACCAGCCAGGTGATAGAATCTGGTTGCCAGACTAAAGAATAGTCGTGAAAATCAGCGCAGGCGTCAAACGGCAGTGTAATAATTTTTTCGTGTCCCCCCTGGCCGTTATTAAAATAATTCAATTGGGCTTCTCGGCATTTGATGCCTCTGATTTCGGTGTCAACCTCGTCGTGAGGCTCGTCGTTGTGGATGCTAAAGGCGGTAATAACCCCAGCCCCTTTGGCCGCCTTTAACCTGACCCTGTAGCTCCCCTCGGCAAAATTATGTGCCCTAGTGGAGTATTCTCCGGCACTGTAATCGTGCCAATCGCACAGGGCAGGGCACCAGCTGTTGGTAATTGAAAGAATAAGTTTGCCATTAGCAAACTTGACGTTGCTTCTTGCCCAGGTATTAGCAAAATCAGCTGATTTATTTGGCCAGCTTGAGATGATCCAGTTATCACTGTCGTCATTGTCAAAGCGATTGATCAGTGGTGGTGAGGTGATGGGAGGGGTGCTTGTCCCAAATAAATTCAGGTCACAACGATTGCAACCCGCAGCGCTATTGCTTAAGGCCCCTCTGACGGAGTTAGCGAGGACAGTGCCTAGAATATTAATCCCATTACTTATTGAGGCAATAATATCACTCATTATTCAAACCTCACATTAGTTACCTCAAACTGGCAAGCCCGGCCGTTACCTATATAAAGTAATTGGACTTTAACAATTGGCTGATTGTTATGAGTGATTGGCAAACTAATTTCTCTGCCGCCACTTGAAAGCTCTTCAATGTCCAGGGTAGCTGACGGGGCGCCCTCTGCATCGCCTTGGCGAAAGACTTGGGCAACAACCCGTCCGTAGCGGCCTTCGCCAGGCTCGCCGCCGATGTTGCCGCGGATATTGAACCGTAAATTTCTGGTGGCTGCTGTTGGGTTAAAGCCTGATCTCATATTGATCCCTAGCCCAGCGGTGAAATCTTGGGGAGCTCCAGCTACAGTCAACGAGTAAGGCCCGTGACCTTCCCAAGCATTATTATCAGTTGCGCTGGCGCTGTTGAAACGATACGGATCGCCGCTGACAATCCCTTGGAGCGGATAAGTGTCGGTGTGGCTAAAGCGCAGGTTGGTTACTGCAAAATTACAAGGCCTGCCTGTGCCGCTGACATAAAGAAATTGGACACGGGTTATTTGGCCGCTACCTGGCAAGATTGGAACCGCAATTTCCTGGTTGCTTGACGTCAAATTAATGTCCAGTTGGCTGGATGGGTGTCCCTCTTGGTCCCCTTGACGATAGACCTGGGCCACCACCCGGCTGTATTCATTAGTAGCTGCTCTGCTGCCTCCGATGTTACCGCTAATGTTAAAAGTTAAGCTATTGGTCTCGGCTGGGGGGGTAAATCCGGACCGAATATTGATGCCAAGGCCGGCGCTTGTTTCTTGGCCAGCCCGCGCAGGGACAGCCAGGGACATGGACCCATGGTTTTGCCAGACAAATTCATTGTTACTCTCCTGGCCAGTGCCTACGAAACGGTAGGGGTCACCCTGATAA
>Ga0066640_10000150_pt1 | contig 38070 bp, 42 predicted proteins | sample CryGeyCG2114_020_2_FD_59505 | JGI IMG/M metagenome (GOLD analysis project Ga0066640, IMG submission 59505) | Groundwater microbial communities from aquifer - Crystal Geyser CG11_big_fil_rev_8/21/14_0.20 | ecosystem: Environmental > Aquatic > Deep subsurface > Groundwater | place: USA: Utah... | reverse complement strand
TTGCTGATGCGCTATGGCACGGAAGAGCAGCGTAAATATTATTTGCCGCGCTTGGCAGATGGGCGTGAAATCCCATGTTTCGGATTAACCGAGCCGCAAGCAGGAAGTGATGCGGCAAGTATAATTTCTGACGGTGTGGCGTATAAAGATAAGAATGGTGCAATCAAAATCAAGGTGAATTTTGAGAAGCGTTATATCACGCTGGGCGCAGTTGCAACCGTGATTGGCTTGGCATTCCGTGTGAATGATCCGGAAAATCTGCTCGGTAAAGGCAAAAATCCGGGGATTACTTGCGCACTGATTCCGCATGATATGAAAGGTGTGAAGCTCGGCAGAAGGCATGACCCGATGGGTGTGCCGTTTGTGAATTCTCCGATTAGCGGCAAAAACGTGGTGATTGATTTGAGCCATATTATTGGCGGTAATGAAGGTGTGGGCGAGGGCTGGAAAATGCTTATGGAATGTTTGGCGGTTGGTCGCGGAATTTCGCTGCCATCACTTTCTGCCGGAGGTGGCAAGCTGGTTTCCCGCGTTACATCTGATTATGGCATGGTGCGCCAGCAATTTGGCACATCAATCGGCAAATTTGAAGCGATTGAAGAGCCGATGTGTCGCATTGCCGGATATACATATATGATTGATGCAATGCGTAAATTTGTGGCTGGTGCAATTGATAATGGTGCAAAACCTGCGGTAACAAACGCGATTTCAAAATATCACGCAACTGAGCGCTTCCGCGATATTATCAATGACGGAATGGATATTCTGGCGGGCGCTGCAATTATACGCGGGCCACGCAATCTGCTGGCACATGCCTATATGGGTACGCCGATTTCTATCACTGTGGAGGGCGCGAATATTATGACGCGCGGGTTGATAATTTTCGGGCAGGGGGCGGTGCGCTGCCATCCATATTCTTATAATGAAATGAAAGCGTTGATGAATGATGACCTTGATACATTTGACCAGAATTTCTGGGCGCATGTCGGACATTTGTCGCGCAACAAAATTCGCAGCTTCGTGCTTAGCATGACGCGTGGATATGCTCATATTCCGACCCGAACAGGGTTGGCTGGGAAATATGAGCGCAAATTAGCATGGGCATCTGCCAGATTCGCATTTCTGGCGGATGTCTCGCTCGCGCTTTATGGCGGCGGGCTAAAACGCAAAGAAACCATAAGTGCGCGGCTTGGCGATGTGCTTTCCTATATGCTGATGGCATCCTGCATCATCCGTAGGTTTGAAGCAGAGGGCGAGCGTGCTGAAGACAAGGATTGCGCTGAATGGGTGTTGAAATATTGCTTCACGGAGATGAATAAGGCTTTTGTCGGTTTATATGAAAATATGAGCCCGATATTCTGGCTGCATGCCCAGCTTGCAAGGCTCAACCCGATTTCCTGCAATGCTTCCGATAAATTGCAGCATAAGGTTGCTTCGGCTTTGCTGGATAACGGCAAATTGCGCGAGAATCTGACTGAGGAGTTATATATTCCGAAAGATAAAAAAGAGGCGCTAGGCAGGCTGGAAAAAGCGTTTGATATGGTGCATGAGTCAAAAGATATCATAGCTAAAATCAAAGCCGCAATCCGCGCTAAAGAGCTGCCTAAGGCGAAGGTGACAAGTTTGATAGATGCTGCTCTCAAGAAGAAGATTATTACTGCTTCTGAGGGCAAGTTCCTAAGTGAAGCGGCGGCCTTATGGCATGATGCGATTATGGTCGATGCGTGGGAAATTGAGGATTACCTGAGCCACGAAATGAAGAAGAGCGTTTAATATCTTAAGAAAATTCAACTGTGGCGATAAATCTTTACACTTCCTTAAGCTGCTTAGGTTAAAATAGTCACAGTGGGTTAAGCAAAATCGGATGAAACGCGGGCACATTTTGAAATTTAGTTCAATATATGCTATATGATGTTACTTTCCAGACTAAGCCCAAGGAAAAAGTCTATGGCTGCGAAAAAGATATTAATTGTTGAGGATAACGAATTAAACCTAAAGCTTTTTAGGGATTTGTTAGGTGCTCATGGTTTCGAAACTTTTGAAACAAAAGACGGGTTAAACGTTCCGTCGCTTGCGCGTGAAATTCAGCCTGACCTGATTCTGATGGATATTCAGCTTCCTGAAATCTCCGGTTTCGATATCACAAGAAATCTCAAGGCGGAAGAAGATTTGCGCCATATACCGGTGATTGCCGTAACTGCATTTGCAATGAAGGATGACGAAGAAAGAATCTTGCGTGCGGGTTGTGAGGCTTATATTTCCAAGCCCATCTCAATTATGCCGTTTTTGCAAACCATAGAAAAATTTCTGCAAAGAGAAAAAGTAGAAGAGGCTCAAAGCTAAAATGAGTGCAAGGGTTTTAGTTGTTGATGATATGCAGCCCAATGTTAAGCTTTTAGAGGCCAAGCTTACCAACGAATATTATGAAGTGATAACTGCGATGAGTGGTGCAGAGGCTATTGAAAAAGCCAAATCCGAATCTCCCGATATTATTCTGCTCGATGTGATGATGCCCGGAATGGACGGGTTTGAAACCTGCAAAATTCTGAGGAAAGACCATGAAACTGCGCATATTCCCGTGGTAATGGTTACGGCACTTTCTGAGAAACAAGATAGGATTAAGGGGCTGGAAGTCGGTGCGGATGATTTTCTGACCAAACCGGTCAATGATACAGCATTATTCGCACGGGTAAAATCGCTGGTGCGTTTAAAGGTGATGATTGATGAGCTGCGTTTGCGCGGACAAACCGGAGTGCAGCTCGGCCTAAATGATATGGGCGAGGAGCAGCAAATTTCTGATGCAAAGGTGATGATTGTCGATGATGATAAAATCCAATCACGTCAGATAGTAGATAAGCTCCATGCAGTGACAAAAAATGTAAAATGTATATTAGAGCCGGAGGGCGCGGTTTCTGAGCTTTCGGGTAATAATTATGATGTGGTTATCGTAAGCACGCAAATGCTTGATTTTGACGGGTTACGGGTTTGCTCACAAATTCGTAGCAACGAGCAAACCAGAAATGTTTCTCTCGTCACGCTTTTGGATGAGCATGATACGGCAACGATGGTAAAAGGTGTGGAATTGGGGGTGAATGATTATATCGTAACTCCGATTGATGTGAATGAGCTTGTGGCGCGGGTGAAGACCCAAATCAAACGCAAACGCTATCAGGATGCGCTTAGGAGCAATTATAAAACCAGTCTTTCCTTGGCAGTAACAGATGGCATGACGGGGCTTTATAATCGACGTTATATGGATAGCCATTTAGAGAATATGATAGAGGAAAGTATTAATAATTCCCGCCCGATGAGCGTGATGATTCTTGATATAGACTTATTTAAGATAGTGAATGATACGTATGGGCACGCAGTTGGAGATGAGATAATCATACAATTTGCGCAAAGAATCACAGAATGTATCCGCCCTGCCGATCTTGCTGTGCGCTATGGTGGTGAGGAATTTGTAGTTATTATGCCGGGAACGGACGCCGAAAATGGGCTGATAGCCGGAGAAAGGCTCAGAAAGAGTATAGAGAGTAGACCGTTTAAGGTTTCAACCGAAGTAGGGGAGCTTGAAAAAACCTGCTCAATCGGCGTAACAAGTGTTAATCGTGCGGGCGGTGATAATACGGCAAAATTGCTAAAAAGAGCTGATGATGCGCTTTATGAAGCAAAAACTTCGGGTCGTAATAAGACAATCTTAAGAAAGAATTCGTATCCTATAGTACAGGCTGATTAATATATAATTTTAATATGTAATTTTATTGAGAGTGGTTATGGAAGGTAATAATCAAAATTTTGGGGCGGGGGTTGATCCTCAAGCGATTGCAAATCCTGCCGTGGAAGCTCATGTTGCGCCTGTGTCTTATGCAGACAGCCAGTCGCAGCAAGTTCATGATTTTGTTTATGATGAAAATCGTCGCACGCTAAAGCCCGAAGATATGGGGCCTATTCAGGAGCTTCTGAAGGACGATAGTGTCAGCGATATTCTGATAAATGCTGCGGATAACATTTTTATTGAAGTCGGTGGAAAGCTGCAAAAAACCGACCTCAAATTTGAGGGTGAAAAGCAGGTTTGGGAATTAGCCCAAAAAATTGCGAAGAATGTTGGGCGATTTTTAGATAGGGATAGACCTTATCTCGATGCTAGGCTTGATGATGGCAGCCGTGTGAATATTATTGCGCCGCCGCTTTCATTGGACGGAACTTCAATTTCAATCAGGAAATTCCCTGATGCAGTCACCAAATTGGAAGATTTGGTTAAATATGGCAGTATGTCCCCTGATATTGCGAAATTTCTGGCGATTTGCGGGCGTTCAAAGATTAATATGCTGATTGTTGGTGGTACGGGTGCAGGTAAAACCACGCTCTTAAACGCCATTGCTCAGCATATTGCACCAAGCGATAGGGTGATTACAATTGAGGATGCCGCCGAGTTGCGCTTGCCGATTGAACATAAAGTGCGCCTTGAATCAAAACCGCATATTCACGGCACGCCGGATTATACGGAAGTTACAATTCGTGATTTGGTAATAAATGCGCTGCGTATGCGTCCGGATAGGATTATCATCGGTGAAACCAGAGGGGCGGAAGCGTTTGATATGATTCAGGCGATGAATACCGGACATGAAGGCTCGATGACGACAATTCACGCTAATTCACCGCGAGATGCGCTGATGCGTATCGAAAACATGGTAACGGTGGCAGTTCCTACATTACCGACCTTATCCATAAAACAACGCGTAGCATCGGCGATTGAGTTGATAGTTATGGTTGCACGTATGGATGACGGCTCACGGCGTGTTACGCATGTTACGGAAATCACCGGAATGGAAGGTTCAACGATTATTTCGCAGGATTTGTTCAAATTCAAAGAGACTGGACGCGGAGAAGATGGCAAAATTCTTGGTAATTATGAGAAGGCGCAAATCATGCCGCGCTTTAACATAAAATGCTTCAAATTTGGCTTCAAGGATGCAATGACCGATATCTTTAACCGTGACCTGATTGCGCAGGCAGCGCAAAATCCAATGGGAACCGGTGCAAATGGTTTTGGCAAGAAATAATCAAGCTTTATCAAATCACCTATAAAACTTCCAAAAATCTTGCAAAAAACCTTGGTGGATTCATCAAATATTAATCAATAACTATTACTCTCTTACTTAGAACGAGGGGTAAATATGTTTGAAGAAAAGCTCAATGCTACGTTGGAAAAGTTGGCGCATGTACTTTCCAATATGCAGCCGAACCAGAATAATATAACCGAAGAAAGCTCGGTGGAAGAGATTGCGCTGGAGATGGAAAGGAAGGAGCTGGAAAGCAAAATTATCACTGAAATTCAGGATTTAGGCCCAATCAATGCGCTAATGGAAGATGATGATGTCAGCGATGTTTTGATTAATGGCTATCGTGATGTTTATGTTGAGAAATTTGGTAAATTAGAAAGAACTAATATAACCCTGCCGAGCGATGCTGCGGTTATAAAAATGGCTAACCAGATTGTGGAAACCGTGGGCAGGAAGCTCGATAAGCGCCGCCCGCTTGTTGATGCCCGCCTATTGGATGGCTCCCGTGTGAATGTGATTGCGCCGCCGCTTGCAGTGGATGGTACGGTGATTTCCATTCGGAAATTCTCACGCCGGAATTTATCTCTGGATATCATGGCAGAGCAGGGGAATATGAATGCTTCTTTGGCGAAGATTCTAAGAATCGCTGCCGGAAGCCGTATGAATATTGTTATATCCTGTGGTACTGGTGCAGGTAAAACCACGCTCTTAAACGCAATTGCAAATGGGATTGACGAGAATGAGCGCGTAGTAACAATTGAAGATTCGGCGGAATTAAAGCTGCAACAACCGCATGTGATTCGCCTTGAAACAAAGCCGTTTGACATTGATAAAGGGCGCTCAGAAGAAGTGAATATGCGTGATTTGGTGAAGAATGCGCTGCGTATGCGTCCCGATAGGATTATTGTCGGTGAGGTGCGCGGGCCCGAAGCTTTCGATATGATGCAGGCAATGAATACCGGACATGAAGGCTCGATGACGACAGTTCATGCCAACCATCCGCGCGATGCTTTGTCACGCCTAGAAAATATGGTGATGATGGCGAATCTTGGAATTCCGATGAGTGCAATTCGCTATCAGGTGGCATCAGCACTTAATTTAATTGTACAAATTAGCCGTATGCGTGATGGCCATCGCCGCATTACCTATGTTACCGAAGTTGTCGGAATGGAAGGTGATGTGATTACTTTGCAGGATTTATTCACCTATGTGCCTGATGGTGGAGTGGATAAAAACGGGCGTATGACCGGAAAATTCAAATGGTCGGGGATTATCCCGCGCTTTATGCGCCGTGTGGAATATTGGGGATATAAAAAAGAGCTTGCCGAAGCGCTGGGAATCAACCTGCCTGGTAGGTAATAGTTAATTTCGTTCAAGCGCCACTAAGGCTAAGCGCGCTCAATGCGCTTGCCTCACTTCGCTCGGAATCGCTCTCTTTCCTAATTCCTAAATCCTACTCCCAAAATCCTTCAAAAAGTGTATCCTAACAACAAGCTTGGACAAAAATAAAATATGGTGGAGAAAAATTAAGATTTTCTCCTTGCATATTTATATTTCCCGCAATATTCCTAGTGCATGGACATAAAATTATTAGCTACCGCCTCGATTTTTGTAATTTCTTCATGTGCGTTGGAGCAGCAGCCCGCGCCTTATGTGAATAAGGGAGATAGGTCTTTTAATAAATATAGCTCCGGAAATAGCTATAGCTTAGCAGGGTCATCACACCCGCAAGAAGAAGATTTTTCAGAATATCGCGATGTTTCGGGGGCAGAAGCAGTAGATTATATCGATAGCCCGAATAATAGCGATCCGGTTATCAGATCGCGCCCGCTCACCCCGTTAAATAGTGCTAATGATCAACGGGTTCCGGTTGGCGGCAAAGTAAATTATGGTAGCGGCTATAGCTCGCGTCCGATTGATGCGGATGAAAGGGAATATAGCTCTGTGCAAAATGACGCATATCAGCCGAATAATTATTCTGATGATTCCAGATTTAATTCTGATGCTGCGCCAGCACCACGGCCAAAGCCTTCATATAGTCGCGCGGAATATGCGCCCCCACCTGTGATAGAAAATAATGGATATCGTCAGGAGTCGCAACAAGCTGCAACACCGAGCAATAGCCCAAATAAGGAGGGCTATCTGGATATCTCTAAAGTCGATTCTTTCCATCCGCAACAGCCGAAATTCAGCGATGTGCGCCCTGTAGCGAAGCCATATTATGAAGCGCATACTGAAGCTCCTGTTGAAGCTCCTTCTGCTCCAAGGGAAGTTGAGGAAAGACAAGTTGAACAAAATCCAGCGCCCGCAGAAGTTGCGGAATCTGTTGAAATTCCTTCAATGCCGGAAATGCCGGAGGCGACAAGAGTTGAAGAGGTTGAATCCAGCGCTGGGCAAGAAAATCAAAGCTATTCAGAGCCAAAAGAGGTGGAAGTTGCAAGTGTGGAAATCCCTGCTGCTCCTCCTGCGCCGGTGAAGGTGCAAGCCGCAGAAGAGATTGTCCCACAAGCAAGTGCGGAAAAATTGCTTATGCCGGTTGATGGCGCGGTTATACAGGAATTTGGCGATAAAAGTGATGGCACTTTCAATGATGGTATAAATATTCAGGCTTCTGAAGGCACTCCGGTGAAAGCTGCAAATAGCGGCTCTGTTGTATATTCCGGAAATCAGCTTCAGGGCTATGGGAATTTGGTAATAATCCGCCATGATAACGGCTATTTAACCGCCTATGCGCATTTGGAATCGCTGGAATTGGAAAAAGGCGCAACCGTCAAGCGCGGTGATATTGTCGGCCATGTTGGACGCACCGGAAATGTTGACCAGCCGCAACTGCATTTTGGCGTTCGCAAAGGTCGCGAGCCAGTGAATCCACGGGATTTCCTGTAGTTATTCCTATTTGATAAGAATGGTGTAAACCGAAAGGCTGTAAATCAGCTTTCAGCCACTTTTTTGGCAGAGATTTCGCCAAGGCTTACACGCTGGCTTCTATCTTTCAATTTACGTTTATAGCGGCGTAATTGCTTTTCCGCCTTATCCAAAGCTGAGTTAAACGCGGTGTAGACATCCGGTTTTTCATCTTCTGCGGTGATAATGATACCATCCTTCACCCCTTCATTTACGGTGATGTGGCAATGAAAGAAATGCTCCCGTTTCGAGAAAACAACCGTGGCATCAATCGCATTTTCAAAATATTTTGAAACGCTGGCTTGGAGATGAGATTCAATATGCTCTTTTAATGCTTCACCGGTTTCCATATGTTTTCCAGAAATAGTAACTCTCATAAACTCTCCTTTTTTGATTTTTGCGTGAAATTTAGTATAGCAGTTTGAGTGAAATTGTATAGTGTATTATAAGTATAATTATGACAGATTTAGATTTACCAATTGTTAATTTTTTGCGGGAAAATGGGCTGGAAAGCTCGGAAAGGAAGGCGCTTGCCGGAGATGCGTCATTTCGGAGATATGAGCGAATCACTCATAATGGCAAAGATTATGTGTTGATGATTGCCCCGCCTGATAAGGAGGATACGCGCCCATTTATCAAGGTGGCTGCAATTTTGCGGGAAAATGGGCTGAATGCCCCGCAGATAATTGCAAGCGATGTTGAACGGGGTTTCCTGCTGCTTGAGGATTTTGGCGATAATTTGTATAGCAAAATCTTGCAAGCCGAGCCTGAGAAGGAGCTGGAGCTATATCAGGCAGCAATTGAAGTGTTGGATAATTTACCTGCCGAAGCTGATTTACCGCCTTATGACATGGCAAAATTCCATCGTGAGGTGATAACATTCGTGGATTGGTTTGCGACAGACTGCAATCGTGAAGAGTTCTGGAAGATTTGGGAAGATATTTTGCGTGGTTTGCAAGATGCACCAAAAATGGTGATGCTGGATTATCATGCGGATAACCTTATCTGGTTGCCGGAGCGGGCAGGTCTTGCAAAAGTCGGGCTATTGGATTTTCAGGATGCGGTTATCGGCCATGCTGCATATGATTATGTATCGCTGCTGGAGGATGCGCGGCGCGATGTTTCTCCGCAAACTGTGGAGCAAATTTTGGCGAATAAGGATGAGGAGTTTTTGCGTAATTATTATATCCTCGGCGCGCAGCGAAATTGCAAAATTATCGGCTATTTTCACAGGCTGAAAAAGCGTGATGGTAAGGATAATTATCTCAAATTCCTGCCGCGTGTGTGGAATCATTTGCGCAAAGATATTGAACATCCGGCGCTTGCTACGCTCAAAAATTGGCTGGAAGATAATATAGGAGAAGAGCTTGCCGCCTAATAAAATCAAAACAGCAATGCTATTAGCGGCGGGGTTGGGCACGCGGATGCGCCCGCTCACCGATAATTTACCGAAGCCGTTGATCTCTGTGCGCGGACGGACGCTGATTGACCGTATGCTGGATAATCTGGTGGAAAATGGGGTGGAAAAAGCGGTGGTAAACACTTTTTATCTGCCGGAGATGATAGAAAAGCATTTGCGGGCGCGTCAGGATATTGAGATTATTATTTCACATGAAACTGAAAGGCTGGAAACCGGAGGGGGGATTCTCAACGCGTTGCCGCATCTTGGTGATGAACCGTTTTTTGTGACAAGCTGTGACGTGATTATCAAAAAACCGGAGAATGAAAAGAGCGGGTTTGTGCAGCTTAGTGAAGAATATGCGGAAGGCTCAGAGGGCGCGTTGCTGCTAATTCCACTTGAAAATACATATGGTTATGATGGGCATGGGGATTTTAATATTGATGATGACGGCAAGTTGAAATGGCGCGAAGAAGGGCGCAGCGCAGGCTATGTGTTTTCAACTATTCAGATTTTGCATCCGCAAATATTCGCGCGCGCGGAGGTGCAGCAATGGGGCAAGGTTTTCCCGCTAAAGAATATATATGATTTATATCTCGATAGGCTAAGACCCGCCATATATAAGGGCAGATGGTATCATATCGGCACGCCCGAAGCGCTAGAAGGGTTGATGGAGGGGTAGGTTTGGCTGCTTTTCGGTGATGTCATTCCGGCTTTATGCTTAGCCACTAGCCACTGCATAAACCTCCCCCAACCCCTCCTATGAGGAGGGGAGTTTGGCTTCTAGCTTTTAGGAGTCGTCATTGCCTGAATGCGTAAGCATTCTAGGGCAATCTAAAATACAGCGAAGAGTGGATTCCCCTAGAATTCACACCCCCCTTACTTCCCCCATACAAGGGGGTAGCTGGCGATTCAATGCTCTAATCCTAATTCCCAAATCCTAGCTCAAACAGGCTCTAGCATCCCCGGTTCACCGCTTATGGGCTTGAATTTATCAGTAATCCCCATTACGGTTTCGGATGTTCCGAGAAATAAATAGCCACCGGGATTGATAATTTGGCGGAGTTTGTCAAAAATCTGTTTCTTGGTTTCTTTATCGAAATAAATCAATACGTTACGACAGAATACAAGGTCAAAGCTTCCCAGCTTGGCATAATTGTCGAGCAGGTTGAATGTATCAAATTGGATTTTTCTCTTCATTTCGGGTTTGACCGTCCAGCAATCTGCATCTTGGACAAAATATTTCAACAGCATAGTGATGGGCATCCCACGCTGAATTTCAAATTGCGTATATTTCCCCTCTTTGGCGCGGTGGATAACGGTGGGCGATATATCCGTACCGATAATTGAATAATTTTTGAACATTTTCTCTTCAAAAGTAATGGCCAGAGAATAGGCTTCTTGTCCGGTTGAGGCGGCGGCACTCCAAATTTTCAGCGGTTTTCCGGCAAATTTTGGCAATACAATATTCTCGACCTGTTGGAATGGCTTCAAATCCCTGAAAAATAATGATTCATTGGTTGTCATCGAATCAATAATATCAGCGATATAGGGCGATGATGTATCAACCTTGACCTTGGCAATCAGCTCATCCAAATCTGCCAGCCCATGTTTGCGGGCAATTGGTTTCAAGCGGCTCTCGATTAGATAAGCTTTATCTTCACCAAGGTTGATGCCGGATTTATCTTTTATCATCTTGGTTAGAAATTTATAATCATCGGGTGTCATAATATTGCCCCCATGATTTTTGGTGCGATTTGGTTAAGTGGTAAAATCTGGCTACATAGGCGGGTTTTTGCCGCAGCAGCAGGCATTCCCCACACAGTTGAGGTTTCCTTATCCTGCGCGATAATCTGTCCGTGATTCTCACGTACTTTTTCGCAACCTTTTGCCCCGTCAGAGCCCATTCCGGTAAGGATAACGGTGAGCAAGTCTCTGCCATAATTTTCAGCCAGCGAGCGTAGCATGACATCAACTGCAGGGCGGCAAAAATTCTCGGGTGGGTTTTGATTAAGCGAAATTTTAAGCGCATTATCAATATTCATGATTTCCATGTGGAAATCACCGGGTGCGAGATAGATATTTCCGCCTTTGACGATATCCCCGTCCTTTGCTTCGAGCAAATTTATGTTGAGTTTTGTACTCAAATTTGTGGCAAGCAATTTTGTGAAATGTGCGGGCATATGCTGGGTTATAAACATCGGAATATTTAGCAGCCGTGTCATGTTGAGATTTCCGAGAACTTCCTTCAGCGCATCCGGACCGCCGGTAGATGAGCCGATTGCAATAGCTTTCGGGCGGCGTATTGGCTCATGCAGGCTGTAATCTTCAATTGCGGCGGGAGTTTGGGAAGGAGTTTTTTGGGCAACTCCTGTATTTTTGCGGAGCTTCAACCTTTGCGCGGCAAGCCCCAAAGATTTGACCTTTAGCACTAATTCGGCAGAAAAATTATTTAATGTATCTGTGTTTGAAGCTTCCGCGCTGCTTGGCTTTGGCAGATAATCTGCTGCGCCTTTTTCGAGCGCTTCAAGGCTAACTTGCGCATTTTTCTGAGAGAGGGTGGAGGCAATAATCACCCGAACATGCGGAGCTTTTTTGATAATTTGGGGCAGGGCAGTCATGCCATCCATACCCGGCATTTCCAAATCAAGAATGATAACATCTACGGATTCGGCAATTTCAGAATTATCAAGAATTCTGAGCACGTCATTTCCATCTCTTGCCTGCGCAATAATATTGAATTCCTTTTGCTCTTTAAGGATTTTCTCAAGTATTTTCCGTATGATAAAAGAGTCATCAACTATCATAATGTTGACGTTTTCAGGCATGTTAGATAATTCCGAGTTGAGTGAATTTCGTTTTTAGGATTTCGGCATCGAAAGGTTTCATAATATATTCATTAGCCGAATTCATCATGGCTTCCTGTATTTTAGAAATTTCATTTTCCGTAGTGCAAAAAATTACGATTGGAGTTGTGCCATTTTCCAGCTTTCTTAATGCTTGGATGAACTCAAGGCCATTCATCACCGGCATGTTCCAATCCAGCAAAATGACATCAGGCATGGAAATCTTGACCTTATCAAGCGCTTCCTGCCCATGCATAGCCTCGTCATAATTTGTTAGGGATAATTCCTCCAAGCAACGCGCTACGAAGCTGCGAACTACTTTTGAATCATCCACTATTAGAATCTTTTTCATTCAGTTCTCCTTGTTATACAAATATTCTAAAGGTGAACTATTAACAAATTGTTAGCTTCACAGCTTTTTTATTACAGAAATGCCTTGTGTGTGTAATTTTTTGATTTCGCTATAGGGCAAATTTGCCTCAATCTCTTGGAATTTGGGCTTTGTAGCGAGATTTAGGCGCTCGGAAACCGAGTTTAAATAGCAGGTGAAGCCGGATGCGTTGAGTTTGCCGATTTTGTAACGCCCGCCACGGCCAATTTCATCGCGAATACCCTTGGCGAACAGAGAAAAGCTAAAATCTTCGTGATACTCAAAGCCTCGGTTTTCAATGAAATCAACGGTGATATTGCATTTTAGGCCAGTTTCGATGATTTTCTCATAGACTGAGCGCAGATATTCAATTTGCGTTCTGGCTTTTTCCGGCAAATTATCGTTCAGGATTTTAAACGCATTTTCTGCGTTGCCTGAGGCTTTAATATATTGGATAATCTCCGCCGGAAGTGAGTCTAGCTCACGTTTATGCAGGGCTTGAGAGGTGGCTTCGTCCAGATTTGGGAAGATGATTTGGATAAGTTTGGGGGTGTTTAAATCTATGGTGATTTCCTGCAAACCTATCTCCAGCAATGATTCCAGCGCGAGAATTGCAATTTCAGCATCGGCAGCGGCGGAGGGTTTTTCAGTAATCAATTCAACGCCAACCTGCTTTAATTGCCTGTCACCATTAGTATTAGCCGAATTTGCGCGCAGAATATTGCCTGCATAGCATAGCCTAATCGGTAGTTTCTCATTTTCCATACGCGATTGAACCAGCCGCGCAATTTGCGTGGTTATATCGGCGCGAATTCCCATGATTTGCTGATTTTGTGGGTCAAAAAGCTTGAGGGTCTGGTTGCGTAGGCTCTCACCGCTTCCGAGATAAAGTGAATCTTCATATTCTGCCATTGGTGTGGAAACCAGCCGATAGCCCCATTTTGCGAAGTTTTCAACTAGCGATTTGATGGCAGAAAACTCCGCCTCAGCCTCATCGGGGAGGACATCGCGCAAGCCGGCTGGGAGTAAGAATTTTGTTTTATTTGTCATAATTCTTCCAAAATACGTGCTTTTTTAAATAATATCAACTTTGCTGAACATCAGCTTGGCTATGAGGCGTGGATTTCTTGCAGAAATGCTGATTTTTTCGGGGTTGTACGCGGCTTTGGCGAATTTTGTGAGGTAATATTTGCAGATAATGCGGAATGCTGAATTTTGTGCGGGAAGTAGGGAATCCGCCTTATTGCAAAGCATCTCCAGCATTTTTTGCGGCTCGGTGGCAAAATTTTCGTGGCTTTTGGAGTTTTTGGCGAGATTTTTGGCGATATTCACCAAGCCATAGGCGGTGGCAAGATTGCTGTCATATTCCTTCTCATGTAGAGCGTAAATCATCTTGAAAAAATTATTATTAGTTTTCTCAACAAATTCTTCAATTTCGGTAAAGCTTTTGGGCTGCCAGCCATCTAGAACTTTGTCATAATAATCAATAGCTTCTAGCAATAAGCTATAATTCACATTAAAATCTTTGAGGGCGAGAAGAATCGGATGCGGGCGCGGCGGCTTATTTTGCAGAATTTCCTGCACAACCTCACGCCACCATTGCAGCTTAATCTTGCCAATCATAGGCTCGCTAACGGTTTCGGGGATTGATTTTATTTCCTCCTCAAGTAATAAAATGGCGATGCTCGGTTCAAAAACTGTCTTTCTGGAATGCAGAGCGGCGAGGAATTTATCCTTGTTTTTGAGCTGCAAATCCTTGGCATTTTCGCTGAATTCTGCCACTATCAATCCATAGCTTTTTTAACAAGTGGGATGGTGATATTGCGCTTTTCCTGCAAGGATAATTTATCCAGCTTTACAATGGCTTCATCAATTGCGAGATAGCTTCTTTCCAGCCGATTCATGAGATAATTCACCACTTCATCACTCACCCGAAGCTGGCGGGCAAAGAATTTCCGAGCGAGCAGCATATAGAAAAGCTCATCTTCCGGCGGGTTGATTTCTATTGACGGAATTGCCGCAATGCGTGACTTCAAATCAGGTAATTTGAATTTTATGCGGCTAATCGGTTGCGGGGAAGTAATCAACACAAAATTGCCATGCTCTTTTTGCGAATTGAGGATGTGGAATAATTCTTCCTCATTTGCTTGCTCGGATAAGTCCTCAATAATCAGCAAGTCTTTATCGCTGTTTTTATCGGCAATTTCAGTTGCGATTTTGGCTAGATGGCTTTTTCCGCAGGATTTTTCACCGCATATATTTGCAGCATAAAACTGCCATGGGAATGAATTGATGAACTCATAAGCTTCGCGGTTTGAGCCGCTAACAAGGAAGTTATCGTCTTTATAATCTAGCTCGCTATGCTGGAAATCAAAAAATGCCTGTGTCATAATTTATGCTTTTTTATGCTTTAGGATTTGGCCTTTTTGGACTTGCTTTTCGATTTACTTTTTGGCGTGGCATTTTTCTTATAAAAACCGCTATTTTCATATTCATCTATAACAAATTTTACCAAAACCCCGATTGCAGCGGTGAGTGGAACGGCGATTAATATCCCGATAAATCCTAGCAATGTGCCACCTGCCAGCATCCCGAATATTAGCCATGCGGGGTGAACTCCAACCTTATCACCAACAATTTTTGGGGTTAAGAAATTTCCTTCGGCAATTTGTCCGAATCCATAGATTCCGGCGATAATGGCGATATGATGCAAGTCTTCCGGCCCATATTGGAAATAGGCTACTGAAATACCGATGATAACGCCGACAAATGTTCCGACATAAGGGATGAAGCAGAGCATTCCGGAAATGAATCCGATAAGCAATCCGTAATTCAATCCGGCGATGGTGAGTGCGATACTGTAAAATACGCCGAGAATCAGGCAGACATTCAACTGCCCGCGAAGGAATGCCGAAATTGTATCATCAATTTTCTTCGCTTGTGTACGAATTTTTTGCGCATATTCACGCGGGAGTAAGCTATCAATTTTTGCGATGAATTTATCCCAATCACGCAGGATATAAAATGCCACAAACGGGGTGATGGCCAACAGCGAAATAATATTGAACAGCCAGAGCCAAGATTGCAGCAAGCTACCCATGAACTTGCTGAGCCATTCGGCAAATTGGTCGCCGTTATTTTCGGCTTTTGCCTGTGCTTTCTCCAGCAATTCCGGATCAATTTGTGCAACCTTTTGTTTGATATAGGGCATAATCTCGGTTTTAAAGCGCGTCATATAATCCGGAACTTTTTTCACCAAGCTTTCAAGCTGTTCAAACAGGATAGGGCCGAAGAAGATTAGGAAGGCGATGAGTATGGCGAAGAAGCCAAGAACGATGATTCCGGCAGCCGCGCCTCGCGGGATTTTCTTTTCCTCCATTTTGTCGGCAACTGGGTCAAATAAATATGCGATAAGAAGTCCGGTAACAAACGGGAATAAGATGTCGCGCACGGAATAGAAAAACGTGCAAATCAGGATTATAACAATTGACCAGAATATCAGCTTTCTATTCATCTTGAGCATCCTCTATTTTCCAATTAGTTCCGTCGCTCAGCAAGATTAGCCCTTTTTCCTCAAAAGAGGCGGCGAGCTGTTCCGGAGTTCCGCTATATTTGAGGTTGACGATGGCATAACCTGCCTGAAAGTTTTTCACTGTAAGCTCTTCAACAAGTGTTGAATTTATGATTTTCCTTCTAATCCTGCTCCATTCGGCAAGATTGCTAACTTCAATAGTAGCTTCAATTTTGCCGCCTTTACTGCTTGCGCCGTGGTCAAAATTGCGGACAAATTCAGTATCGCGGGTGATGTTTTTTGCATTCTCGCGGGTGAGCTGCTTTTTCTCGATTTTGAAGGATATATCATTTGCTGCGGTGATGTATAATTCTGCCATGCCAACGCCAAATCCACCGGGATATTTGAACTCATAGATTTCCTTATTTTGGCCGACAAGCTTTTCAACTTTTACGGATAATTCATTGAGGCTATTCACATAAGAGGCTTCAACAAGCAGGATAATCGGGGATTTGTAGCGGCGGGATAATTCATCAAGTCCGGTATAAATTCCGGCTTCTAAATCACTGATTTTCAATGCTCTGATATCATCTAAATCACCAACCGGAATGATGATATTATCGCGGCGATAGCTATTCCAAACTTCAAACCAAAGGCTTTTCCAAACGGATAGGCCTTCTGTGCCGGAACTTATGGGGATAAGCAGGAATTTGTCGCGCACCGGCTGGCCTGCTACCAATTTGAGATTCAATAATTTTGAGATTTTTACCGAGTCAAAAGTGAAATCCAGCTTGGCTTTATATTTTTTGCTAGTAGCGATTTCATCGGTAATTTGCATTTGGCGGACGGAGTTGCTGATTTGCGCCGCGCTTGCTTTTGGGGCATTATCAATATAGCCGTAATCGGTGAATCTTTTTACCAGCTCATCAAAGGCTTGTTTTTCGCCATCTGCAACCGCGAGATTTTTCGCAGTTTCGGCATCTTCGCCTTCTTGCTCAACCTTAATTCCAACCACTTCATATATTTCGGCGGCTTTTGCAGGCAGGGCTGAAAGCATCAAAACGGTAAAAAATAATAATAAATAGCGGGATAATTGCATGTCGCCAAGCTAGCTTATTATGCTGCTTGATGCAAGATTGTTTGCTCGCCGGAGTTTAATATCAGCTCATAAAAATCGGAAATTGCGGTTTTTGCCATTTGTGGGTCGCTAATTCGGTTGAATTCATTGCGGAAAGCTGAAGATGAGTGCAAGCCTGCCGTATACCAGCCAATATGTTTGCGTGCCATGCGAATTCCGGTTGTTGTACCATATAATTCCAGCATTTCCTCATAATGGCGCAGGATGATTTCCTTTTGCTGGGCGAGTGAAGGTGCGGCAAAATCATTGCCTTTTAGATGCTCGATAACTTGTTTTACAAACCATGGTTTGCCATATGTGCCGCGCCCAATCATAATGCCATCTGCACCGCTTTCTGCCATTGCGCGCTCGGCGGATGCAAAATCCACAATATCGCCATTGGCAATTACGGGGAGTTTAACAGCTTCTTTGACGTTTTTGATGAACTTCCAATCGGCGTTGCCTTTATACATCTGGCAGCGTGTGCGGCCATGGACGGTTAGCATCTGGATGCCGACATCTTCGGCAATTCGTGCCATTTCGGGCGCGTTGAGCGAGCTATTATCCCAGCCCATTCTCATTTTGAGAGTTACAGGGATGTTGACCGCCTTGACCGTAGCTTCGAGAATTTTTGTGGCAAGCGGAACTTGGCGCATTAATGCGCTCCCCGCATCACCGTTTATCACTTTTTTCACCGGACAGCCGAAATTGATATCAATAATGTCTGCGCCCAAATCTTCATTCATTTTCGCGGCTTCTGCCATAACATCAGGCTCGCATCCGGCAAGTTGAACAACCGAAATCTCCTGATTATCAGCCTTGCGTAATTTTGCCAGAGATTGCCGCGTTTCCAGAATCATGGCGCGGCTGGCAATCATCTCGCTCACCACTAGCCCTGCGCCATAATTATTGACGAGTTTGCGGAACGGCGCATCGCTTACCCCCGACATGGGGGCTAAGAATACATTGTCTTTTAGCTCAATATTTCCTATTTTAATGGTCATTTATAACCCATCTTTTTATATACATCTTCGCGTTTGCCAACACTTATAACGGTAATTATCATAATATTATTCTCTATTTGAGTTATAATTCGATATTTGCCGACCCTAAACCTATAATAATCCGAAAATTTACCTTTAAGCTTTTTGCCTAAATCATCAGGCTTTTTAGTTGATGCAAGGTCATTCTCAAGGAAGGCTATAATCCTAATCTGTGCATCACCTGATAATTTTTGCAATTCCTTATAGGCAGATTTTTTGAATTCAATTTTCCACGTCAAGATTCAACCCTTTCTTGACTTCACCAATGCTGAGAGTGGCTTCATGGAATCTTGAATCTGCAAGTTTTGTATCCTCGTTATCTTCGAGATGTTCGGCTAATATTTGATTAATAACAACGCCAATATTGTCCTCCGAATAATTCTTCAGAAGAGATTGGTAAATTTTATCATCTATGTTTGTTTGCAAAATCATAGCAAATATAGTATCACAGCTTTTGTGAAAAATCTAGCATTAATAGTCGCCGCAGGCAAGGGAAAGCGGTTTGGAGGGCAAGTTCCGAAGCAATATGAGTTGCTGAATGCTAAGCCGATTTTGCTGCATTCGGTTGAGGTTTTTTTGGCTCATCCGCAAATTGATGCGGTGCGTGTGGTGATTTGCAAGGAGCATGAGGAGTTATATAAAATGCTGGGTTTGAATGTAGATTACGTATTCGGCGGCGAGGAGCGGCAAGATTCCGTCCGTTTGGGGTTGCAAGGGCTGGAATGCGATAATGTGCTAATCCATGATGCTGCGCGTCCGTTTGTAACTGCCAAAATTATTGATAATGTGCTGGCAGGTTTGAAGGAGCATGAAGCGGTCATTCCGGTGATTTCGTCCACTGATTCTGCGAGATATGAGGGCAGGGCGATTGACCGCGATAATCTGAAATTCGTGCAAACTCCGCAAGCTTTCAAATATACAAAAATATTGGCAGCGCATGGGGCGGCAAAGGCAATCTACACAGATGATGCCCAAATTGCGGAAGCGGCAGGAATGGAGATTTTTATGGTCGAGGGTGACGTGAGTAATAAGAAAGTGACAATTCAGGGAGATTTAAATATGGCGGATATTAGGGTTGGAATGGGCTACGATGTCCATGCATTTGAAACCGGAACGCATATCACGCTTTGTGGGGTGAAAATCCCGCATACGCACGCGCTAAAAGGTCATTCCGATGCTGATGTGGCGATGCACGCAATTACCGATGCGATTTTGGGAGCAATTGGCGCTGGTGATATCGGCGAACATTTCCCGCCAACGGAAGCGAAATGGAAAAATGCCGATTCTTCTGTGTTTTTGCAGCATGCGGCTGGTTTGGTTGCGGATATGGCTGCAAAAATCAACAATATTGACCTGACGATTATCTGCGAGAAACCCAAAATTTTGCCGCATAAAGATGCGATGCGGGCAAATATAGCCAAAATCCTGCAAATTGCCGAAAATCAGGTGAATATAAAAGCGACAACCACAGAGGGGCTGGGCTTTGCGGGGCGTGAGGAAGGCATTGCTGCACAAGCTATTGCAACCATAGCGATTTTGAGCTAAGAAGAAGTTAGTATTACAAGAGGGAGTATTCCGAGTGTAGCGAGGCAAGGGCATTGCGCCCGCTAAGCCATGCGGCGCTTGAGCTTAAATAAATTATGCCAAAGAAATCAAAATTATTGGTTTGCACAGATGATTCGCAACATTCCCGCGTGGCGCTGCGTTATGCACTAAAGGAAGCGGAATCGTTGAATTTTAAGGTTGAAATGCTGCATGTAATCGACCCTTCTGAATATAATACGCTTTTTATGGCAGGTGATAAACTGCGGGAGGAAAAGCAGGAAGAAGCCGAAAAAATGATGAAAATGCTGGTCAAAGAGGTGAAGGATTTCAGCACGGTCAAGCCCGCCTATAAGATACGTGAAGGTTTGCTGAGTGAGGAGGTGCGCAAGGCGATTGAAGATGACGGCAATGTGCATATGTTGATTTTGGGAAAAGCGCCGGAAGCGGCGGGTAAAAAGGATTTGATAACTATGCTCTCGGCGGAATTGGTTGGTAAAATTATGATTCCGATGTTGATTGTGCCGGGCAATCTGACCGACCAACAGATTGAGGAATTGACGTGATGTATTTTGCGTTCCGTTGCCACGCAGGCAAGTCGGCCTCAATGGCCTTGCCCTCGCTGCGCTCACGAAATACGCATTTAGTATAACTTACTGAATATGATGAAAAAAAACACTAAACTCTCAACTCTAAACACTCAATTTTCATTCTGGCATCCTGCGAGTTTAATTTGCACATGTTTCGGCGTTGGGAAAATTCCATTTGCGCCCGGCACTTGGGGCAGTTTGGCCGGTGTTGTACTGGCGTTTTTTCTTTTGCCCTATATCGGCTTGCTGATTTTGCCACTTTTTTTGATTGGCTGGTATTGCTCCAATATATACGAGAAAAAAACCGGACAGCATGATTTGGGTGAAATTGTGGTGGATGAGGTGGTTGGGCAATGGATAACTATCCAAGTTGGTTTTTTGCTAGCGATGAAATTTGAGCTTAATCCTTATCTGACAGAGCTTTGCGGTTTTTGTTTTCTGATTAAATATGCAATTTTCTTCTTCACCTTCCGCTTTTTTGATATCATCAAACCATGGCTAATTGGCTGGGTGGATAAGAATGTCGGTGGCGGTCTGGGCGTGATGCTGGATGACGTGCTAGCAGGAATTGCAGCCGGAATCACCAGCGCATTAATATTTTGGATGTTGTGAATTTTTTTGCGTTCCGTTGCCACGCAGGCAAGTCGGCCTCAATGGCCTTGCCTTTGCTGCGCTCGGAATGATTGCGCTCAAGCGGCACTGGGTTTTAGCTACTAGATTCTAGCTATTAGCTTTTAGGAATTGTCATTCCGGCCTTGAGCCGGAATCTAGGGTTTGTGAAATGCCTTTGCTGCGCTCGGAGGTTTTTCGTTCCGTTGTCGTTTGGAGCAATGCTCTTGCTTTTAGGGGCAAAACAATTATATAAGCTAAAAGGAAATCGCTAACAGCTAAAGGCCAAAATTATGTTCATACAAACTGAAGAAACACCGAATCCAAATGCGCTAAAGTTCATCCCCGGTGAAGTGGTGATGCCAACCGGCACGCTGTATATCGACCATAAGGAAGATGCAGGGCGCTCGCCGATGGCAGAAATTTTGTTTAAAATCGCTCATGTTGAGGCGATTTTTCTGGGTACGGATTTTATCACCGTTACCAAAGCGGCGGATGCAAAATGGGAAATCCTCAAGCCGATGATTCTAACTGAAATCATGGATTTCTACGTACAGGGGAAATCTGTGCTGCCATCATCTGAAGGTGAAAAGAAAAAGATAGCGGTGGAATATGATGAGAATGACCCGCTAATAAAGCAAATTGTAGAATTGATTGAAACCCGCGTGCGTCCGGCAGTGGCAATGGATGGCGGAGATATTATCTTCCGTGGCTTTGCTGAAGGTGTGGTCACGCTGGAATTGCATGGTGCATGTTCGGGTTGCCCAAGCTCAACCGCCACCCTCAAAGATGGCATCGAAAATATGCTCAAGCATTATGTGCCGGAAGTTGAAAGCGTTGAGGCGGTTGCCTGAGTTGTTGCGCCATAAATTATAACATCAAAAAAAACTCTTGAAATGAGAAAAGAGATAGGTTAGTTGTTACTGATAATTAACCAATCGAATTTTATCATTATGACATCCAACAACGGAAATACCCCGCACTATCCCCTAACGGCCAAACAAATCGCCACTGCGCAATCTATTATAAAAGTTGCGTTGGCGCGGCAAGAAGGTGAAAAACGATTAGTGGATGCTGTAGAGGGTGAGATAAATCGCAGGATAGATTGGAGACATCGCGTAAATTTTGGCAATCAAGACCCGATTGAGCATAATATAAATGAAGAGCAGGTGCGGGTAAGGAATCTTGAAAGAGGAAAAGCTATTTCCGCAATTCTTGGAGAAAATAACCCTGAAAATAAAGGCGTTTTGCTGGAGGGTTTTGATATATCTGAGTTGAGGAGCTCAATTGCCGATAGCATTAGGCGTGAGCAATTTGGCGAAATGAATGAAGAGGAAGCTCTGGAATATGCGATGAAGAAGGCGGCGGATGGTATGGACTCGCTGGAGAATAAAGGGCAGACATATCAGGCTTTTTTGGATGCATTGTCCGCGCAGCAGCGTGAAAGTGTTTCAAGATAATAACTTCCTAATCGCCGAGATTTTTGTTTCCAATTCATTCAATTCATTTTGTGCTACCGAATCAGCGACAATTGCTCCACCAGATTGAAACTCAAATTTTTTGCCGTCAATAAGCAAGGTGCGGATAACCACTGATAAATCACAATCTTGCCCTTGTAGCCAACCGAGTGCGCCGCTATAAACCCCGCGTTCGATTCCTTCCAACTCGCTGCACAGCTTCATCGCCTCAATTTTCGGTGTTCCCGTCATTGAGCCGGGCGGGAAGCAGCCTTTTATCACCGCGCACAAGCTACTCTGCATTTTTGCCTCAACGGTAGAGTGTAGATGATGATAGTTTTTATGGCTGATAACCTTAAAAAGCTCGGTGACTTCAACATTATCGCAGGTTTTGGATAAATCATTGCGCATTAAATCGACAATCATCAGATTTTCGGCGCGGTCTTTTTCGCTATTCTGTAAATCTTCCGCTGTGCGGTGAGTTGGCATTGTACCCTTGATTGGCGAGGTGGTGATGCTGCCATTTTGCGCAGTGAGGAATTTTTCAGGACTGGCAGAGATTATGGCTTTATCGGCGATCTTTAAGTATGCGCTATAAGCGGCTGGATTGGTTTCGGTTAATTTGTGGAATAGCTGATAGGCGTTTGGCGCAGAAGCAAATTCTCCAAAATATTTGCGGGTTAAATTCGCCTGATAAATATCGCCTGCTTTGATATGTTCAATAATCCTGCCGACTTTTTGCAGATATTCCGCATCGCTCATATTGGATTTTATTTCGGCTGAATCTATTGGTTTTGGCTCATAAGATGCAAGTGGGGCAGGGGCTTTGCCATAAATTTGGGTAGCGAATTGGTTTGCATGGTCAAATTCAATCAAATTTTGATAGCTGGCGAAATATATGTCAGGGAAAGCTATGTGCGATGGCTTATCACGCGGTAAATCTTCCAATTCATTGCGCCAGCCATAGCCAAAATAGCCGAAATATTTTTTGTCGGATTCAAGTTTTTCTAGCTCGGCAAAGGAGGTGATTTCTTGTGCCAATCCCCATGCAAGATATGATTTGTTGCCCGCATCCGTTCCCGAATAGAGGAAGCACATATTATCTTCATCGGCAATTGCGGCAGCGTATAAGCGCGGATCAGCCCAGTTTAGATTTGATATCATCTAAAATCATCTTTCTTATTTTAAGGCTTTTTTCATTGCTTTTATATTTGAAATTCTTCGGTTTAATTTCATCAATCGGCAAAACCAGCGTACTGACATTTGTCATAAACACTTCATCGGCACTTTTGAGTCTATCAATCTTATATGCGCCTTCATGGATTTTTCCCTTATAGAGTGCAAAAACGCGCTGGCGAATTGAGCCGGGAATCATATCAAGCGAGGTTGCGGGCGTATATAATTCCTTATCTTTGAACCAGAAAATATTCCCCGAGGCGGTTTCGCAAATTTTGTCTTTCTCATCCAATATAATTGCATTATCGCATTTGTTCTCCTCAGCCTCAACCATAGCCAGAGTATAATGCAGCGAGTTCATGGTTTTTGCCTGCGTGACCATATTCGGTTTTTGTGTGGAAATCCAAAGCTTGCCGGATTCCGGCACAACGGGGATTCTATCAATTGTTTCCACCACTAAAAGCGGGTTGGGGGATTTTGGTAAATAGCCGAGGCTGCCACTGCCGCGTGAGATAGAAATTCTGGCAAAGCCCCGCTCAATAGCGTTTTTCTTAATCAGTGAGCGCACGATTCCGCGCAAATTGGCCACGCTAAACGGAATCTTCAATTCGCGCAGTCCAATCGACATGCGGCTAAGGTGGAAATCCACATTGTAAAGCTTGCCATGCTCGATGCGGATTGTCTCAAATACACCATCTCCGAATCTAAAACCACGGTCAGTTGCCGGAATTGTAGCTTCTTCTGTCGGAATAAATTCATCTTGTATATAAGTATACTTCATGTATTAAAACTAGGATGTCGGCAAATAACATGCAAGAAAAACCTAAGAAATCTAAAAAGAGCGAGAAGGCAAAAGGCGGCTGGAGTGAGGTTTTTAAAACCTTTTTGTGGGCGATAACGCTTGCGATGATTTTCCGTTTATTCCTATTTCAGCCGTTTCATATTCCCTCCGGCTCGATGAAGCCAACCCTGCTAGTGCGTGATTTTATCATTGTTTCGCAATATGCTTATGGCTATAGCAAGCATTCCTTCCCATTTGTGAGCGTACCGCTTTTTGATGGGCGCGTGCTTTATTCACCGCCGAAACGTGGCGATATTGTGGTGTTTAAAGTGCCGGAAAGAAGAATCGGCGAGGATGTTTTTGTAAAACGTGTTATTGGTTTGCCGGGTGATAAGATTCAGATGAAAGAAGGCGTGCTATATATAAATGACACGGCAGTGGTCTTGCAGGATGATGGCTTTTTCTATGATGTGAGCGAGGCTGAGGATATCAAGCAGCAAATGGAAACTTTGCCAAACGGTGTGGAGCATTATGTTCTGGATGCAAATGAATTTGGCTTATTTGATGATACGGATGAATTCCATGTGCCGGAAGGGCATTTCTTCATGATGGGTGATAATCGTGATAATTCCAATGATAGTCGTGACCAGATTGGCTTTGTTCCTGCCGAGAATTTAATCGGGCGGGCGGAGATAATCCTGATTTCCAGCGAGGGCGCATTTTGGAATCCTATCAATTGGCGTTTTGAAAGATTCTTTAAAAAACTATAATTCAGTATGATTGAGAAAATATTATCCGTTGATTTTAATGATAAGACCCTGATTAAACAGGCGATTACCCATCCAAGCCTAAAGCGCAAAGGCGCAGATTATGAGCGTATGGAATTTCTCGGCGACCATGTTCTGGGGCTGGTGATTTCCGAGGCATTATATAATAAATATCCTGATGAGGATGAAGGCCAGCTCACCAAACGCTTAGCAGGGCTGATTTGTGGGGATACTTTGTTTGAAGTCGCCAAAAAGCTGGAGCTGGGTGAATATATATTGATGGCAGAAAGTGAAGCTTCCGGCGGTGGACGTGAGAGCAAGGCGAATCTGGAAAATGCAATGGAGGCGATTATCGGCGCGATATATCTTGACCAAGGGCTGGAAACCGCGCGTATATTCATTATGCATAATTGGGAAAAGCTGATTGACGACATGCTAGAGCCGCCAAAAGATGCGAAGTCATCTTTGCAGGAATGGGCGCAAGGGCGCGGCTTGCCGTTGCCGGAATATGAAGTTATCGCGCAGGAAGGCCCATCCCACGCGCCGGAATTTGAGGTGCAGGTGAGTGTGGAAGGCAAAGCCCCAGCCACCGGAAAGGGAAGCTCAAAGCGCGCAGCCGAGCAGGAAGCGGCAGGAAAATTGCTGGAAAGCTTGGGTTAAATCAGGCTAGCAAATGCCGAAATCTGCCTTGGCAGAAGGGGTGTCGAGCCTTTCTACTGCTCCGCCTCTTTTATATTCGCCTTCAGTCACTGACTTCCTTTCATCACTTGTGGCAATGCCTTCTAGACTAGTCAGCACGCGCTCTCCATTTTTTGCATGGGCGGGAAAGCTTTCTTTTAATATATGCTCAATGGCTTCCCTTTGCGTGAGAATATCTTTTAATTTAGGTTTTAGTTTCATCCCTATCTTATCGACCTTTACCTCTCTTAGTCTGCCAGCGGTTCTTAGCGTTGCAACGATATCATTTGCCCATGTGGAGGCTGATTCTGCATTATCGGCAACAATTTCTTTGATGTTTTCATCAACAGTTGCGGATTCACCGAGGTTGAGAATGTTCGGGTTATCGTCAATTAATGTCTCCAACGCTGCCATCTCGGCTTCATCAATATCCACGCCTGAAAGATTGATATCGACAAGCTTAAGAGATTGCATGATTTCAAAAAACGGAGTGTCTACGCAGCCCAGTTGGCAATTTTCCAAATCAAGGATTCGTATATTGTTATGTCTGGTGATAGCTTCTGCAATATCATCATCAATAACAGTTCTTGTCGGCAATATCAGTTCAGACATTTCAACGGGGCATTCCTCGAATAAATCTGAAAGAAATTCCGCCAATCCTTCATCTCCAATGCATTGGAATTCTGCTGCGGTTAAGTCTAAAATGCCGCCATCGGTTATTTCTTGCGCGGCATCTGATAAGGTATCTGAATCGTACATAAATGTTGTTCCTATTTAATTTTGAGCGCTTTTATTACCCAATATTAACTATATTGTCAACGGGAAATTCTGACTTATTTGCGTAATTATTTGAGATATTAAACCGCGAAGCTGCTGCCGCAACCGCAGGAGGAGCTTGCATTCGGGTTGGAGATTTTGAAGAATTTTCCGCCTAATTCCTCAATAAAATCAAGCTGGGCATCGCCGAGAAACTCTATTGAGGTTGGGTCTGTGACAACTTTTATGCCGTTTTTCTCAGTAATAATATCATCTCCGGCAATTTCATCCAAATCAAATTTATATTGAAAGCCGTTGCAGCCGCCAGCATCCACCGTGATGCGCATTGCGGATTTTTTTTCTTCCTCCAGCAAAACTGCAATCCGTGCTGCTGCTGAATCTGTGATTTGTATTCTTTCCATATTTCCATTATATATGAGTTATGAGTGCAAAATCAAGTATAGCGTGCGACCCGAAGAAATCGCGCGGCAGATTATATCAGGAAGAATCCGCCTATGAGCGCGATGCATTCCAGCGTGACCGCGATAGAATCATCCACAGCACTGCTTTTCGCCGTCTGGAATATAAGACGCAAGTTTTCGTCAACCATGAAGGTGATCATTATCGCACGCGGCTTACACATAGTTTGGAGGTTTCGCAAATTGCGCGTTCTGTGTGCAAATCGCTGGGCTTGAATCAGGAGCTTGCCGAGGCAATTGCGCTGGCACATGATTTGGGGCACACGCCATTTGGGCATGCGGGAGAGGATGCGCTGAAGCGGGTTTATGCCGATTTTGACCATAACGCGCAAACGCTAAAAATCCTCACTAAGTTAGAAGAAAAATATGCTGATTTTGATGGGTTGAATTTGAGTTGGGAAACGCTGGAAGGAATCGCCAAACATAACGGGCCGAACCCAAATCCACCCAAGGATATTGCGGAATTTAACAAGAAATTTGATTTAGAGTTAGATAAATATCCATCGCTGGAAGCGCAGATTGCCTCGCTTTCGGATGATATTGCCTATGTAAACCATGATATTGATGACGGTTTGCGCGCTGGGCTTTTTGCCGTTGAGGATATTCTGGATTTACCGCTAGTTGGCGGGACTTTCGCTGAAATGCTGTCTAAATATAAGGTGGAAACGCCGCGTATTATCCATGAATCATTGCGTCGGGTAATATCTGCAATGGTCAAGGATTTGCTGGAAACTACAGCCGCAGGGATTGAGCAAAATGCAGTAAAATCTCCCGATGATGTGCGGAATCTCGGTGCGCCATTGGCCAAATTTTCTGATGAAATGACAGAGAATATAAAGGCGACAAAAGCATGGCTGATGGATAATATGTATCGTCATAAAACCGTGAATAAAATGACAGATACGGCGGTGAAAACGGTTGTTGAGCTGTTCACATTCTTCAAATCCCACCCGAAAAAATTACCCGCAGAATGGCAGAAAAAAGCCGCGCAAAACGGTGTTGACGAGGTGGTGGCTGATTATATCGCCGGAATGACCGACAGATTTGCAATTGAGGAATATGGGAAGATTGCCAGAAAATAATTGCAGTCTTAGAAAGTTTTACTATTCTAATCACATGAAAGTTTTTATTCCAAAAGAAACGGCGGAGTTTGAAAGCCGCGTGGCGGCAACACCCGATTCGGTGCAAAAGCTGGTGGCATTGGGTTGTAAGGTCACGATTGAAAAAGATGCCGGAAAAGCGGCGGGATATTCTGACGCGGAATATAAAAAAGCCGGAGCTGCAATTGGGGCAAAAGCGGGCAATGATATAATCTTGCAAGTTTCTCCTGCGCAAATCACGATTGGTAAACAAAAATTTGATATGCTGAAAGTGCCGCGCATCACGCGTGCGCAAAGCATGGATGTCTTATCATCTCAGGCAAATTTGGGAGGATATCGCGCGGTGATTGATGCGCTAAATGTTTATAGCCGCGCATTTCCGATGATGATGACGGCGGCGGGAACGGTAACTCCTGCCAAAGTGATTATCGTTGGGGCGGGGGTAGCAGGTTTGCAGGCAATTGCCACGGCGAAACGCATGGGCGCAATAGTCAGTGCATTTGATGTGCGCGCCGCAGCAAAAGAGCAGGTGGAAAGCTTGGGCGCAAAATTCATTGAAGTTGAAGGCGAAGATGCTGAGGATAAAAGCGGCTATGCCAAGGAAGTTTCGGCAGAATATAAGAAACGTCAGGAGCAAGCGCTAAAAGATGCGATGGCGAAGGCTGATATTGTGATTACTACCGCGCAAATTCCGGGCAGACCCGCACCGCGCATCATCAGCAAAGATATGGTTGAATTGATGAAAGCGGGAAGCGTAATTGTTGATATGGCAGTCGGCAGTGGCGGAAATTGTGAGCTTTCACAAGTCGGCAAGGATGTTGAGCATAAGGGCGTATTGATATTAGGCCATCCGAATTTGCCAAGCAAGCTGGCGGCGGCAGCGAGTAAATTATACGCGCAGAATTTAGTGAATTTTTTGGGGCTGGTTATCAAAGATGGCAAGCTTGCAATTGATGAAAAAGATGAGATTATTGCGTCAACTTTGGTTAAGACAGAGCCAGAAAGAGAGAAGCCAGCAGCTCCAAAATCTAAGCCGAAAGCAACAAAAGCTAAAGGGAAAAAATAATGCATAGCGAATTCATATTTTTACTGACAATTTTTGTGTTGGCATGTTTTGTCGGCTATTATGTCGTGTGGCGCGTTACCCCCGCATTGCACACGCCTTTGATGTCGGTCACTAATGCAATTTCCAGCATTATCATTATTGGCGGCATTATCGCAGTGGGCGCTGAGGGCGGCGGGCTTTCAGGCTTTCTTGGATTTCTCGCAGTTTTTATGGCTTCAATAAATATTTTTGGCGGATTTGTGGTTACAAAGCGCATGCTCGAAATGTTCAAAAGTAAAGATGAAGGCGGCAAGAAATGAGTAATTTTCAAGCCATTGCATTCTTAATCGCGGCAATTTGCTTTATCATGGCGTTGCGCGGTTTGAGCCATCCGAAATCTGCGCGTATGGGAAATAAATTCGGTATGTGGGGGATGGCGCTTGCTATCATAACCACATTCACTTTGCCTGTTGTTCAGGAATATATTTGGGCGCCTGTAGCAATTTTGCTCGGCGGATTTGTCGGCACGCGGATTGCAAAATCTGTGCAGATGACGCAAATGCCGCAACTCGTTGCTGGCTTCCATTCACTGGTCGGGATGGCGGCAGTGCTGGTTGCAGCCTCGGCTTTCCTTGACCCTAACAGTTTTGGGATAGTTGAAGGAGAATCAATCAAAGCTGCATCACTAATCGAAATGGGATTAGGGGCGATTATCGGAGCAATAACATTCTCCGGCTCAATTGTTGCCTTCGGGAAGCTCAACGGAAATATCGGCTCGGCGGCAAAGCGCTTCAAAGGGCAGCATAAATTAAACGCAATCTTGGGCATTGCAATTTTGCTGTTGCTGGTGATGTTCACCTCATCGCAAAGCGGTAGCATATTCCTGCTTATGATTTTGCTTTCCTTCATTATCGGCTATTTGCTGATAATCCCAATCGGTGGGGCGGATATGCCGGTGGTGGTGTCCATGCTCAACTCATATTCCGGCTGGGCAGCAGTTGGCATTGGCTTCACTTTGGGCAACACATTGCTGATTATCACCGGAGCGCTGGTCGGCTCGTCAGGGGCAATCCTCTCATATATTATGTGCAAAGCCATGAATCGCAGCCTGTTCAACGTGATTTTCGGCGGATTCGGTACGGCAGAAAGTGAATCGGCTGAGGGTGGAGAAGATGCGCGAGTGGCAAAAACCGGAAGCCCCGATGATGCTGCTTTCATCATGAAAAATGCAAAATCGGTGATTATTGTTCCCGGTTATGGCATGGCGGTGGCGCAAGCTCAGCACGCGGTGCGGGAAATGCTGGATATTTTGACGAAAGAAGGTGTGGACGTGAAATTTGCCATTCATCCCGTGGCAGGGCGTATGCCGGGGCATATGAATGTGCTGTTGGCCGAAGCGAATGTGCCATATGATTTGGTCTATGAGTTGGAAGATATCAACCGTGAATTTGCGCAGGCAGATGTGGCGTTGGTAATCGGGGCGAATGACATCACCAACCCTGCTGCGAAGGACGACCCGAAAAGCCCGATTTACGGTATGCCGATTTTGGATGTGGAAAAAGCAAAAACCGTGTTTTTTATGAAGCGCGGAATGGCGGCGGGCTATGCAGGTGTGCAGAATGAATTATTCTTCAAAGATAATACGCTGATGCTATTCGGCGATGCCAAAAAAGTAACTGAAGAAATCGTCAAGGCACTTGAGGATTAGCCGGTGAATTGAGTATTGTGGATTGTATTTTGCTAACTATACTCAAATCATAACTCACAAATTACATAAATTAATGACCCCAAAATATTGGAATAAAGCAAAAAAGCATCTTTCTGATAAAGATGAAGTGCTGGCGAAGATAATTTCAAGTTACAAGGGCGAAGCTTTGCAGCTTAAGGGTGATGCCTTCCACACATTGGCGCGGGCGATTGTCGGTCAGCAGGTTTCAGTCAAGGCGGCGGACAGCATTTGGGCGCGTTATGCGGATTTGAGCGGGGCTTGCCCGCAAAAAACGCTTGAGCTAGAACATGATATTTTGCGCGGGGCGGGGCTTTCTAATCAGAAGGTGAACTATCTGAAAAACATTGCGGAGTTTATCTGCAACACCCCCATTACCTCCCCCCTAATAGGGGGGACAGAGGGGGGTGAATTCTCAGACGAGGAAGTTATAAAACAGCTTTGCACCATAAAGGGCGTTGGGCGCTGGACGGCGGAAATGTTCCTGATTTTTCATTTGGGTAGACAAAATGTGTTGCCGCTTGCTGATTTAGGTTTGCTCAAAGCGATAGAGAAGCATTATGAAACCCCGCGTGAGGAAGCCGAAAAAATCGCAGAAATCTGGCAGCCATATCGCTCTGTGGCAACATGGTATTTGTGGAGAAGCCTTGACCCCGTTGCAGTTGAGTATTAAATTATAATATAGTTTGCCCGTCCCCTGTCCCCCCTAGGCAGCAAAGCTGCCGTAGGGGACGGGCAAAGAGATTTTGCTTTGCAAAATTACATTAGAAAAGATGTATTTAGGAGTTATATGAAGATTCTTTTGATAGTAACAGGTTCGGTGGCGGCATATAAAGCGTGCGAGACTATACGCGCTGCAAAAAAGCAGAACCACGAAGTCACCTGTATCCTGACCAGAGGCGGGGCGGAGTTTGTTTCGGCATTGCAGCTATCCGCGCTTTCCGGCACAAAAACCTACTCGCATTTATGGTCGGAGCATGATGATAACGGCATGGAGCACATCAATTTGAGCCGTGAGGCGGATGTGGTTTTGGTTGCGCCTGCCTCGGCAGATATAATCGCTAAAATGGCGCATGGCATGGCTGATGATTTGGCCAGTTCGGTTTTGCTGGCGGCAAATAAGCCGATATATATTGCTCCGGCAATGAATGTGGAAATGTGGAACAAGCCCGCAACTCAGCGTAATATCAACCAGCTCGAAGCTGATGGGGTGAATATTATTGATCCGGAAGACGGCGATTTAGCATGCGGGGAATTTGGCGCGGGGCATCTGGCAGATGTGGATGATATTTTAGAAGCTATAAATGCATAAAATCATAATTACATCGGGCGGGACGCTGGAGAGGATTGATCCGGTGCGCTATATCGGCAATTTTTCCAGCGGGAAAATGGGCGCGGCGCTGGCAAGGGCTTTTGCGCAACATGATGTAACGGTTATTAGCGCGGCAGCAGAAGTGGATTATCCATGCAAAGCCATCAAAGTGGAATCTGCCGAGGAAATGCTGGCAGCATGCAAAGAGCAATTGCCTTGTGATATATTTATAGCGGCGGCGGCAGTTGCAGATAAACGTCCAGAAAATTATTCAGCCGAGAAAATCAAAAAGGAAAATCTAGGCAAAATTGAGCTGGTGGATAATCCTGATATTTTGATGACAATAGCAAATTCCGAGCTTCGCCCAAAGCTGGTAATTGGTTTTGCCGCAGAAAGTGAAAATCATTTGGAAAATGCGGGCAAGAAGTTGACGAAAAAATCTTGTGATTTGATAGTGATGAATGATATAAAAGCTCTGGGTGCAGATGAAAGTGAAGTCTGGCTGGTTTCCAAATATGCGCAAGTGAAATTGGAAAAGGCCTCAAAAGACGAAATTGCCCGACAAATTGCGGCATATATTTTAGATAGTTTATAGGAATCTTATTGTAGGAAATTATGAATAAAACCAAAATTGCAGTTTTAATCTCCGGCAGGGGTTCAAATTTAAAAGCCTTGATTGAGGCCTGTGCGCAGCCAGATTTTCCGGCGGAAATTGCTTTGGTGATTTCTAATAAAAAAGATGCGGGCGGGTTAAAATATGCCGAGGAGGCCGGAATTACCTATAAATTCATTGACCATAAAGCCTTCCCGAAGCGCGAAGCATTTGACATGGCAATCCATGAAGAGGTGATTGTGAGTGGCGCTCAGCTAATTTGCCTTGCCGGATTTATGCGGATTATCAGTGCCGAATTCATCACGCTGTGGAAAAATAAAATTATCAATATTCACCCCTCATTGCTTCCTGCTTTTAAAGGTGTTGATACACACAAGCGTGCGCTGGAAGAGGGTTGTAAATATCATGGCTGCACGGTGCATTTTGTTGTGCCTGATGTGGATTCAGGGCCGATTATCGCGCAAAGTGTGGTGGAAGTGCGCGATGATGATACGGAGGAAACTCTGGCGGCGCGTGTGCTGGAAAAAGAGCATGAGATATATCCGCGCTCTTTGAGGCTGGTGGTGGAAAATAAATATCTCGTCAAGGGCCACAGGGTAGAAACATGGGGTTAGTTTTATCAGGAGTTCAGCCGACGGGGAATTTGCATTTAGGCAATTATCTGGGCGCATTGAAGCAATGGGTGGAAATTCAGAATGAGCAGGAATGCCTGTTTATGCTGGCCGATTTGCATGCGATAACCGTTCCGCAAAATCCGGCGGAATTGCGTGAATCAATTTATAAAACTGCGGCGCTATATATCGCTTGCGGGATTGACCCGAAGAAATCTGCCATATTCAGCCAATCGCGGGTGAGTGGCCATGCCGAACTGGGTTGGATTTTGGGTTGCAACACACCGCTGGGCTGGCTTGACCGCATGACACAGTTTAAGGATAAGGCTGGCAAAGATAAGCAACGCGCCTCGCTGGGCTTATATTCTTATCCGGTTTTGATGGCGGCTGATATTCTGCTTTATAATGCCGAGCTTGTTCCGGTGGGTGATGATCAGCGTCAACATTTGGAATTGGCACGCGATATTGCTGCTGCGTTCAACCGTAATTACGGGACTGAGTTTTTCAAAGTACCAGAGCCGATGATTATCAAAACCGCAGCGCGGGTGATGAGTTTGCGTGACGGCAAGGCGAAGATGAGCAAGTCTGATCCTTCCGATAATTCCCGCATCAACCTAATTGATTCAGCCGAGTTGATTGAGAAGAAAATCAAAAAAGCCACTACTGATGCTGAAATGGGGATTTCTTATGATGCGGAGGAGCGTCCGGAAGTTGCCAATTTATTGCGTATATATTCGGCGCTTTCAGGCGAAGGAATAGAGGCGGCTGCGGCTAAATTTGCTGATTATAATTTTGCTAATTTTAAGGCGGCAATGGCTGAGGAAATAATCAGTAAAATCAATCCTATAACGCAAAGATTTAATGAATTGGTTGAAGATAAATCCCATCTTGATTCCGTGTTGAATGCAGGAGCGGAAAAGGCAAATTCCATAGCCGAAAAAAACATGAAGCAAGTTAAAGAGATTGTTGGTTTTCTTTAAACTTGGATACGTCATTACCCGAATCGTAGAATCGTCATTCCAGAAGCTATATTTTCTAGAAACTTGTTTCGTTAGAAAATAAGCTATGTGGAATCTAGGGTTTCTCAGCGCCTTACCCTGGATTCCAGCTTTCGCTGGAATGACATCAATCTCCGTGCTAATTCTTCAAAAACCTGCTGCCCGGTTTTATGGCCTCTATGGATTGCAAATGTTCGGGCAAGTTGTCTGCATCATAAGTCGCGACATTTAATTCCAGCAACGAAACTAGCGGGAAGGGCAGGTTATGCTCGCCACTGCTTCTGTCAATCAGGCAGGCTTCGGCGATTGGATTTCCGCCAGCTTCTTTGATGGCTTCTATCGTTTCAAATGATGATTTTGCGGTGGTTACAACATCCTCAACGATTAGGATATTAGCGTTTTTCGGGATTTCAAATCCACGGCGGAACTCAAATTTGCCATCAACGCGCTCACAAAAAATTTGCGGAACGCCAAGCTGACGGGCAATCTCATAGCCGATTACTAAGCCGCCCATAGCGGGAGAAACCACGAGGTCGATTTCATGGGTGGCTTTTTTTACTTTTTCGGACAAAAGGCTGCATAATTTTTCCGAGATTTCGGGATACATTAATACGCGCGCGCATTGAATATATGTATCGGAATGCTTGCCGGATGAGAGCTTGAAATGCCCTTTTAAAATCGCTCCGGTGTTTTCTAATATTTCTGTAATTTCTTCTTTTAACATAACTACTTAGCCTCGATTATTGATGTAAAGCTTGAGATGCTTAAGCTTGCACCGCCAACCAGCAAGCCGCCAACATTTTGCAGCGCGGAAATATCTTTTGCATTATCGGGATTTGCCGAGCCGCCATACATAACTTGCAACCCGCATTTATCCTTGATAAATTTATGACGGGAATTAATTTCCTCCAAACTCGGAGTTTTTCCGGTGCCGATTGCCCAAACCGGTTCATAGGCAATAACATCTACATCAACGGCAAAATTCAATTGTTCACTAATCACAGATTCAAAATCCTCACCCTCTTTTTCACCGATGCAGAAAATCACCTTCACCCCTGCGGCTTTTGCAGCTTGTGCTTTTTTGGCAATAAGCTCTGAGCTTTCTCCCATCTCGCGGCGTTCGGAATGCCCCAGAATCACATATTCGCAAGCGGCATTTTTGAGCATTTTCGCCGAAATTTCTCCGGTAAATGCTCCAGAAGTTTCATGATGGCAATTTTGTCCGCCTTTTTTGAAACTCCCATGCATTTCATTAAGTAAAATATATGGCGGGCAAACCACAATCTCGCTTTGCGGCTGAACTTCGCGAATGAATTCGTCCAACTCGGCGGCGAAACTGCGCGCTTCGGCGGGAGTTCCGTTCATTTTCCAATTCGCTGCGATTATAAACTTATCTAACATAATATATGATTGCGTTTCCGCTTTATTATTGGCATAGTATCGGCATATTATTCAGAATAACTAAAATGTAAACATCGTTGAGGAAATTATATGTTGCGTGCTACAAGAAAATTAGCGGATTATAAGATTGTTAAATTGCTTTTGGTGGTGATTATACTGGCTTTCATGCTAACCGGAGTTAGTGCCGGTTTTATGGCGGATTTTAATGATAATTATCTGGTAAAAGTCGGCAAGGAAAAGATATATCCTCAGCAAATTCAGCAAAAATATGCGCGTTTGGTGCAGAGTTTGCAGGATAGGGGGATGGAAGCTGACGAGCAGATGCTTGCCTCAATGGGGATTAGTCGCCAACAGATTTTGCAAGTAGCGGTGCAGGATAGCTTGCTCAAACAAGAGGTAAAAAAGCTTGGTCTGAGTGTTGGGGATGATAAGATTGCTAGTGAAATTGCCAAATCTCCAACTTTCCTGAGTGCAGGGCAGTTTGATAAAGAAAAATTCCAGCAATTCCTATATCAAAATAGTATGCGCGAAAATAAATATCGTGAGCATGTGCGTGATGAAATTACGACAACCATGCTGATGGCGGCTTTGCTGAACAACAACCCATATAGCAACAAAATCGTAGAGCGGCAAATGGCCGCATATGCTGAAAGACGCGATATAATTGTGGCAACAATTCCGACAGGGGTGAAGAAATTCAACAAATTGCCGACTGATAAAGAGCTGGAAGATTTTTATTTCGAAAATTCATTTAGCTTTGAACGTCCGGAAACCAGAGATTTCAGATATATAGTTCTCAAGCCCGAAGATAGGGATGCCGCGAAGCTCTATGAAATCAGAACTGCGATTGATGATGAAATTGCCGGTGGCAGCACATTGATAGAAATCGCCGAAAAGCATGGGCTCAAATTGCAAACCGAAAAAGATTTCTCAATGGAAAGCTCCACAAAATTCTCGCATAAATTTGCCGACAAGGTCAGCGCCTCTCCGGAAAATGAGATTACCTATCTCGATGAAGATGAGGATGGCTCTTATTATGCGCTGAAAGTTTTGTCTATTGATGAAGCTAGAGTTCCGCCTTTGGAAGAAATCCGCACCGAGGTGGTGAAGGCGTGGAAAGAGGAAAAATCTCTCGAGCAAAACCGTATATATGCTTCTGAAATATACAATGAAGCGCGGGCAACCGGAAATCTTGTCAAGGTTGCAGAGAAATATAATATGAAATTAAGCACTATAAAAAATGTGGCGCATGATGATTATGCCGAGCATGGCTTTGTTTTGGTCAACGGCGCTTTCAATGCAAGAAACGGCGAGATTTTTGGCGTGTTTGATAATGATAAAGGTGGCTTTGATATTGCTGCGGTGAAAGATATTAAATCCCAAGAGATTCCAGAACAGGAAAAAGCGCAATATAAGCAGGCGTTGGAGCAAAGTTTGGAGATTGAAAAATTTGAGCAATATATGGCCTATCTGCAAGAAAAGCATGGCATTATTGAAAATCCAAACTTGGAAACCACGCCGCAAACGCTTGAGTAGTATTCTTATGAAGATTTTTCCTGAAAGAAATGAATATGAAAAGCTGGTTTCGGCGCAGGGAAAATCTTTGTTATGGAGCAAGATAAATTCTGATTTGCTAACTCCGGTGGCGACTATGTTGAGCCTCAAAGAAGAGTATGAAAACTGCTTCTTGTTTGAATCGGTAGAAGGCGGAGAAAAGCGCGGCAGATATTCGATTATCGGGGTCGGCACAAAGCTCTTATGGGAGTGCAAGAATGGCAAGGCGTATATTGACGGCGCAGAGCAACAGGAGGATGTGCTAGCCTCATTAAAGCGCATTATCCGCGAAACAAAATTTCCCGAGCAGGCAGACTTGCCGCATATGGCATCCGGCCTTTTCGGATATATGGGCTATGATATGGTACGCTTTTTTGAAGAGCTGCCGGATAATAATTCGGACGAAATCGGCATCCCTGACTCAGTGCTTTTTGAGCCGGAAATCGTGATGGTATTTGATTCGGTTCTGGACGTGGTTTTTGTGGTGCTTGCCCCTGATAATGCGGATTATGACGAGCAGGCAAAGGCTTTGCAGCAATTTGTTGAGAAGTTGCGGAATCCATCCAAAGCAGCGCCAACTTCGCAACAAAATTCAGATATTGAGTTTAGCGCGAATTTC
>Ga0066640_10000148_pt1 | contig 38274 bp, 34 predicted proteins | sample CryGeyCG2114_020_2_FD_59505 | JGI IMG/M metagenome (GOLD analysis project Ga0066640, IMG submission 59505) | Groundwater microbial communities from aquifer - Crystal Geyser CG11_big_fil_rev_8/21/14_0.20 | ecosystem: Environmental > Aquatic > Deep subsurface > Groundwater | place: USA: Utah... | reverse complement strand
GCAGCTCGCAAGGCTCATAACCTTGAGGTCGCAGGTTCGAATCCTGCCCCCGCAACCAAACTCTTGAAAAAGAGGTCACTTTCCAATAGAATGCCGACCTTTCTTTTTATCTTATGGAAGCATTTGGAATAGCATCTGCGGTTTACGGCCGTAGAGAAGATGAATTAAAACTCACTACAACCGTAGTGGGAGGTGCTGATAAAAATGAGATTCGCATTCGGGAATCAAAAACTTTTCCCCTGGAGCAATCTGTTGTTCCACAAATTAAGGAAGTGTTTGCTGAATATCTCGCTACGATTCATCGGACTGTAGCTGCCCAGCGCGAACAGGTACGTGATGATATCAATATTGCTGTTCCGGTAGTTTTTGGATGGCCGGTTACCTTTGATGCCCATGAGCTGATCCAAAGTATTCGCCGAGGCTTTCCAAATATTACTTTTAGAACAGCGCCAAAATTTGGAGGCAGTGCTGCAAAATCAGCACGCAAAAGGCGCGAAGCGTTGCAAGGTGCAGTGAAGAATCCTGATGATCATTTTACTTTTGTCAGGCAACAAATGGGTACTGTTACTGATTTATTAGATGGATATGCTGCTATGAACGGTATTGGCGCTTCTATTGCATTTCATCCCAGGGGCTTTAGAGACGCACGCGAGGAATTACAAATTGCTCCATCAGGACAGTCGCTCAGTGATACTGAATATAAGTGGATACAAGAATTTGAAAGACTGCGAGAGCGAGCAAAAACAAGATTGGCCGCACGTGGATTATTGAATCGCCATATTGAAACACGGGCGGTGACTTTGTTAGATCAACTTATTAAGTACAATCTGGAAGGAGAAAATCGTTTTATAATGTTGCGGGATTTTGGCGATCCTGAAAGTCCGCAGGATCGCTTATGGTCTCAATTTTTGGTTGGTGAAGATGCACTCCGTCAACACTTTGCCAAGTGTATTATTGGCATTCTTGAATACGAAAATAATATTTGTATCAAATGCTCTGGTGATCCTCCAAGCCCGCCATTTGCAGATGTGGCAGCGACCTATGTTGCGGATAATTTAGATAGAATGGAGTATGGGCGTGTGTGTCCGACTGCGGTGATGGTTCTTCATGATTAATCCTCCATTTGTGCCAACAGGTAGACTCTGCTATAGTACGCCCGCAAATTTTGGTAGGCCAGGGTAGCTCAGTTGGTTAGAGCGCGGGACTCATAAGCCCGAGGTCGGCAGTTCAATTCTGCCCCCTGGCACCAGTAGATAAGTAGCATGTTTCGCAATAAATGATTTGTGGTCGCTCTTTTGTATAGGTTGTTTGAAAGCGGTTTTGGCATGGCTCATTCATACATTGACGCTCAATGAGTTGGCGTTGATTTCTTTGTGCGAGTCGTGCACGATATCTGCATGTTGGACATTTTATTGGCAGAGGAATTCCCTGCTGTTTATAAAATTTCAGCTCTTGTGAAATTACTTTAAAATTCCGTTCGCACTCGGTGCAGGCAAGAATCTCTTTTGTAATTGATGCCGCAACCTCTGTGATGTTGTCTGGAATATTGGATAGCGTTTGCTTGCCAAAGGTACCGGGGAGATTATCTTCCCATCGTCCACCGAGTGCCGCTACCTGCTCCTTTGTCTTTGGTGCATAATCTTGAGCAATAGTTTCATTATATGACCAAGGCGAATATTTGAGCGGGAAAAACTGTCCATATTCCCCTGTTCGCTCCATATGTTCTACAATTCGGGTGCGTAATTTTTCATACTCCTCTTTCGAATACTGCTTATTCAAAATACAGTATGTATTTTTTTTGAGAGAGACGCAGCCAAAAGAGTTTTTTGCTCCCCGTGTTAAAAATGAGTATGAAACATCATTTGAGCCAGGCCATGCCAGACAGTCAAATTGCATATTGTAGCTCTCTACAATAGCAACACTTTGATAGACGAGCTCGCTGCCGGGTGCGCCGTAAATATCATATGCATCTTTGGTTCGATCACCAAATATCGAGTATGTGCAGTCTTGGCAATTTTCCATGTCAAAACATTCACGGCAGTCTTTTGAATTTACAATATAGTTGCCGGTGCAGCTTTCTGCATTGATATTTTGAGAAAATTTGTGTGGTTGTTTTTTTTCGAGTGCATACATATGAGCCATAAGCCGTGCAACTCCTGTGTGTGTTTGAAGTTCCATTTTTTCTTTCGCTTTCTCAAATTGCTCTTTAGTAAACTGCCGATTCAGAATACAGTATTGCTTATTGCGTAAGCCCACACACCCGATGCAGTCTGAGCAGTTAATAAGATCGCGTGAGTAGCGACAGAAGTTTGAATTTTTAAGATTTTGCGAGCCTATGCAGCTATAGCATCCAACAAGATCGACGCAGTCATAATTTAATTCACCCTTATGCACAAATGAGATGTCGCATGAATCGCTGTTGCCATTGGAATTGTCGGCATAGAGGGTGTCTTGATTATTATCGCTTGCAGTCACCATGTAGCAGTCTTTATTGTTTACTGCAAAATTAGAGTATTCAGAATTTTCGGAAGAGGCGATGAAAAGCGCACCGATAGGGGTTGCATGCATGAGCTCCCAAAATTGCTCAAAAAATGGACGGCTAAAATCAAAATCTCGGCCGGAGAGTAATGGATCAAAATCATCGCTCCACCAGCAGGATGGGCATATAATGTGCAATTGAGAATTTGGAGAGAAGCATGAAACCATAGTGCGATTACATTTTTGGCAACTTGCTCCATATAGCGTTCGCTCATTCCGCCATGCCATAAGCTGGACGCGTCGGCATAATACGCAGTGCTGTGGCGCAGGTACTTCGAGGCGCGCGTAAAATGCGTGGTCGGCGGCGTTAGTGGTAAATGGACTCCTACAGGTTAAACAGGTTTGCATATACTTGAATAGTAGATATCTCTTCCGATTTTTTAATCCGGCCTTATCATTTTTGACTGATTTTTTTCATTTTTACAGATTAGAAAGATTCCTATTTCCATGGGAATTGACAAGTTGTAGATATTGTCTTAATGTCATACCTCTATGGTATCCGAGCAACGCACCATGTCAGTTTTAAAAAGAGCTGCCTTATCTGAAGCAGAGGCTCAGCTCTTTCTCTTTATTCAAAAACATCCGGGCTGTTCGATTGCCGATGCTGTCGCTGCTTTAAAGATTAGTAAATCAACATTGTACCGAGCATTTGAAAATTTGAAGAAACTTGAACTCATAGCTCCCGCAAATTCATCATGGAAAAATAATCTTGTAGTAAAATCGCTTAAAAAACTCATCGGCAAACTTGAGAATGAGCAGCAAAAACAGAAGCGCTTAATTGGTTTGCTCAAAGGTATTGAATCTGCAGAACGCCCAAGTAGCTTTGATGCAACGCGTGGTATTGAAGAGCTTAATGAAGAGGAGAGCGTGCAGCGATATCTCGATCTTGCAGGATTAGGCTGGCATAGCGTGCTCTCGTTTGGAAATTGGGAAGATTTAAATGAGACATATAATTTAATTCCAGTTGAAAAACAGTTCGTTGGAACCCGACTTAAAAAGGGTGGAAATGCTTTTGTGGTAGTAACATGTGAGGGACCTAAAACACGCGAAATTGTTGATTTTAATGCAGAGCGTGACCAGCACGAAGATCGAAAATCAGTTATGGTTGCTGACGATCAAAAACCATTTTGGATAACAGCATTTGAAGGCAATGACTATGTGCAGATGATAGAGCGAGCGACCACTGGCAGGCTCAAGTCGACTTTTATTCATTCAAAACCGATTGCAGATTTTTACAAGCGTCAGATTTACAAGCAGCTCATATAACGCTCCAAAATAACCTGTGCAGCGAATGCATTGAGGAGTGATTTGTCGCGGCGGTCTTTTCGGAGGGGTATTTTACTGAGGGCTTCATCGCTAGAGCCGGATTCGTCGATAAAGTGCGGAGTGATTCCTGTGGCTTCTTGAATTTGTGCTCCAAATTCGCGGGCGCGCTGTGACATTGGCGTCTCTTCATTCTCCTCACCAAGTGGTGCACCGATAACAATCTCACCTATCCCCTCTTCTGCAATAATATTTTTTACTTGCTGTATAGCATCCACTTGAGGTTCTGCCTCAAACGATTCCCGCGCAAAAGCAACGGTGCGATCGGGATCGCTCACTGCGTAACCAATGCGTTTTGTGCCGTAATCCAGGGCAAGAATTTTCATGATTGCATCAAGCTGCTTACTCGCCGCTGACTGCAACTTTGACCGTCGCAGAAACGTCTTCGGCAAGTTGCAAACCAACTTCGTGCTCACCGGCCTCTTTAATCGGCTCTTTCAAGAGTACGGCTTCTTCCGGCACCTCGATTTTTGCCTCTGCTTTTAGGGCATCAACAATATCTTTTGCGTGCACGCCGCCATAGAGCTTGCCGGTTTTGGTCGTCTTTTTGGTAATTTTTAGCGTCAGCTCGCTGAGACGTTCGCGAATTTCAGCAGCCTTTTCGCGAAGCTGTTGCTTTTCGATCATAATCTGCTCGCGCAGTTTTTCCCAACGAGCCAGCTCTTGTGCTGTCGCACGGACTGCTAATTTGCGCGGCAAAAGAAAATTACGAAAATAACCATCTGCAACTTTTTTTAAGTCACCTTTGCTTGCTACGCCTTTTACATGGTCTGTGAATATAACTTGCATAAACGTGAGGGATTAGAGGATTAATGGGTTAGTAATGCGAGGCCACCACCGCCACGGCGGGGCAGGCAGGCCGAGCGCGCAGCGCGCTTATAAAGCAGATAGTCCGCCATCGCCTGTGAATTCGGTTTCTGATTCTGTATCTAGGAATTCCAGCTCTGTAAGAATGGTCAGCCGGTCAGAATGAAAGTCTAACGATGAATCCTGAGGAAAGGGAGTGAGCGTCTTATCTAATGCGTAGGTATAGTTTGGCGTCGATATAAAAACAATTGGGAGTTCCTCGATCAGTACGCTGCTCAGCTGAGTAAGAAGTTTTTCTTTATCTTCAGGGATACTTTCGATGCGGATTGCCTCGGTGAGTCCGTCGGTACGGAAACTCTTAAATCGGGAGAAATTAAGACCGTTGGCACCGATTTGACTTGAGTGAAGGAGCGGATAAGCGTCGCGATTATAGCCTAAGTTTTGGCGTATGAGAAGCACATCGTAGCGGCCTTCTGCAAGGTAAGAAGCGAAATTTTGCCCCTCTTGGCGGTCTATCTTAACTTGAATGCCAAGCGCCTCCCATTGCCTTTTGAGATTTTCCGTAAGATGCAGAGGCGTTTTTTCGAGCGTTAATACCGTAAGCTGAAAAACTTCACCCTTATTATCGATTAATATTCCTTTCTCATTTTTTCGATATTCCAGCTCTTCAAGCTTCTTTTTTGCGCCTTCGGGATCCCACGCAAAATCTGCCTCATCTCTTTTATTTTCAAGATTTATCGTGTCGATACGGACTGAATCAGGCGTGAGAAGTTCATCTTTATTAATGGCAGCGGCAAGAAGTTTGCGGACCGATTGATCAGTAAGACGCGGATTTTCGGTATTGTAATATAGTGCCGTGAATTGATTGAGCGAATAATCGTGAAACAAAAAGCGAGGATCCTTCGCAAGTGTATTGCGTGCAGAGTCGCCTAATTTACTCAGACCGCGAAGTGAATTTTTATGCAGCAAGAGTTCTCGTTCCGTTCGAAAAATAAAGAAGCGCAATTTTGGAATTGCAGGTATTGCGGCATAGTATGTTTCGTTGCGTTCCAACTCTATTACATCTCCGTCTTCTCCTCGCTTGAGCGATGCAAGTTTATAGGGTCCGCTGCCAATTGGTGCTTTTCCAAAGGCATCGGCATCGAGGCGTGCTATCGAGGCATTACTTAACAAATGCTTTGGCAGGATTCCGGTAGTTAGATTAGAGATAAAGTATGAATTGGGTTTTGAAAGGGTAAACGTTACCGTGTTAGTACCAGTTTGATCGATCCCAACGCCCTCAAAAGTATTTTTTAAAATTGGATTTCTAAAATCAGGATGCTGGATAATGCCTTTATACGTAAAGACGATATCGGCTGCAGTGAGCGGTGTGCCATCGTGCCAACTCGCATCGTCGCGAATGGTAAAGACATATGTTAAGCCATTGCGACTGCGTTCCCACTTTGCTGCTAAATCCGGCAAAAAATTTCGGGCAACGGGGTCGTATTTAATTAAGCCGGAGAAAAGCAATTCTGTAAGATCACGGTCGGTATCATTAAAATCTGCAAAAAGTGGATTAAGCGTAGCAATGCGTCCCACCATGCCTTCGCTGTAGGTCTCTGCATTCGCCTGCGCATCGGGAAAATTCACAACCGTATATGCAAAATGCGTCAGGGCAGCAATTAATATCGCACAGAGAAAAAGCAGTGCGGTCTTTTCAAATAGCGGCATCTTTGCGAAGATGCGCTTTAAACGATTCCAGTCGGTCATGATACAAAGATAAATGCGATTGCAATTCCGATAAAGAGCGCTGACAGAACAATAGTTGCATTAAAGAGCAGACGGTCTGCCGAATGCTTGCTGCGATAGAATTCGCCACCACCGCCAAATGTGGAAGAGAGTCCCACACCCTTATCTTGAGCAAGAATCACGGTTATAAGCAGAACCGATACAATAATCTGGGCAATAAAGAGGTAGAGTTGCATGGTAAATCAGAGGATTATTTAACAAAAAGATGGAGAAGCCAGTTGATAATACCAAAAACCAGCCCGGCAAGGAAGTAAGAAATAACACCTGTAATTTGCATGGTTACGCCCTCAATAAGGAGAATTTCCAGCGTAATTTCAAAAAACCAGAACATCAGGGCATTGAGCGCTATAAGCGAGAGTCCCAGTGTAAGGATTTGAATTGGCAGCGTCAGCAGCTTGAGTATCGGTTTGAGGACGCCGTTTAAGATGCCCATGATAATGCCGCCAATGAGAAAAAAAGTAAGACCGCCCTGATAGGTAATGCCTGGAACAAAGTAGGTTACGCCGTAGAGTGCGATTCCGTTGAGTACGATTGCGATGATAAAGCGTTTGAACATAATAAGGCGCACTTTATTTGCGTATTGCTATAGTTACCTGCTTTCCATTCACCTCGGCCTTTTCTTCTTTGTCCCATTCGCCGCTCCCCCCTTCTTGCAGTTCAACCGTAAGCGTCTCCTTTTTAATAAAGTCGAGGAAGGCATTTATTGCACTACGGATCTCTTCGTCGCCGTCAATCATCGTATAGATTCTATCAGAAACATCGTAATTTGCGCTTTTGCGTAAATCTTGAATGAAGCGGATGAGTTCGCGTGCGATGCCTTCTTGTTTGAGTTCGGGGGTAATGTGTGTCTCCAGACTTACAAGAATGCCATTGTCTGATTCAACATCGTGTCCTTCTCTGCCTTGATATCCTATGGTTGCTTCTTCGGGGCTCAGCTTATAGGTTTTTTGCACTGCCGGCAGTTCAATAGTGCCGTCTTTGTGCAAGACAAAATCGCCCTCTTTTGCGAATTTGATAATTTCCTGTGTCTCTTTGCCAAAGCGAGGCCCGATTTTTCGCGCATCTATAGTGACCATTGGCAACGCCATTTTTTCTCCGGCTTCAAATTCCAGTTGCTTAACATTTAACTCTTCTAGAATTACATCCTCATATGCTTCAACCATTTTTTCAGAAATATTTTTTGGCAGCGCTATAATCAATTTTTGCAGTGGCTGGCGTACTTTGAGTTTATGCTTGGCGCGGAGACTCAGCGCGAGTGAAATAATTGTCCTCACCACACGAATCTCTTCATTCAATTTAGTGTCGATACGGTTGGTATCCATTTTTGGCCAGTCGGCAAGATGTACACTGCGCTTACCGGTGAGGTTTTTATAGATTTTGTCCGCAATCATTGGTGAGAATGGTGCAAGCAGCAGGCTAAAGCGGGTAAGCACATAGTGCAGAGTGTAGTACGCGCCTGCTTTGTCTTGATCGTTTTCGCTCTTCCAGAAGCGGCGGCGGCTGCGGCGCACGTACCAGTTTGAAAGGAGATCGATAAATTCGATCATCGGCCGGGTTGCCCGGGTAAAGTTATATGCATCCATTTGATGTGTAACTTCTGCAATGAGCGCATTCGTTTCCGAGACCATCCACTGATCCAGAGGATTTGTGAGGGTCGGAGCTTCATCAGGAGGTGTCCAGCCGTCGATGCGTGCATATGTTACAAAAAATGAGTAGGTATTCCAGAGGGTGAGCGTGAATTTTTTAACGAGTTCTTCAACGTGCTGTTCCGAAAAACGAACATCCTCACCGATAGGCGCAGTCGAGGTGTACAGAAAGAAGCGTGTGGTATCTACCCCATGAGTATCGAAAAGATGTGTTGGATCGGGATAGTTTTTTTTGCGTTTGGAAAGTTTTTCGCCATTTGCCGCGAGCAAGATGCCGTTCACAATAATGTTTTTAAAGGCCGGCTCGTCAAAGAGAATTGTTGCAATAACATGGAGTGTATAGAACCAGCCGCGCGTCTGATCTAATCCTTCTGCAATAAAGTTTGCGGGAAAGTTTTCTTCGAATTCTTGTTTGTTTTCAAATGGATAGTGCAGTTGCGCGTAGGGCATGGATCCGCTTTCAAACCAGCAGTCTAATACTTCCGGAATACGCCGCATTGCGCCGCCACACTTTGGGCAATCGAGCTCAATTTCATCGATGTATGGTTTGTGCAGGTCGAGTTTGTCTTCGCGCAGCGGCAATTTGCCGGCGCGATACTCGTAAATGCCGGCATGGCCGGGCAGAAATTCGAATGTCTCCTCAATGGAGAGACGGTCAAAATAGCGGGCAATGGCGCGAATGACATCGCCGTGGGTGACGACGGCAATTTTCTTGCCGTCGTGTTTGCGATTCAGGTAGTTGATAATTTCAATTGCACGCTTTTCGACTTCTTCGAACGACTCCCCTCCCTCGAATTTTTTATAGTACCGCTCCTGCACATCTGCATATGAGCGAATATAGTTTTGGTGATCCATGCCCTCCATTGCAGGTCCAACGGCGTGCTCGCGCAAGCGGCTCTCAATTACATATTCGATTCCAAGCTCCTTGCTGATGATTTCGGCAGTTTCAATGGCGCGCGGAAAATTCGAGGTAATAAGGAGATCGACACCGCTCTTTTTGAGTTTTTCAGCAGCTTTTTGCGCCTGCTTTTTGCCGGCTTCGGTGAGATGATATTCTTTGGCCGGATCGCTATTCACAATGGCACGCTTATTTTGTTCGGCTTCGCCATGGCGGATAGCATAAAAGGTGTTGCCGCCGCGTGAGTGCTCGCGCAGCTCTTTGAGCGAGCCAATGCACATTTGCTCGCCGCAGCTTTTGGAGCTGTCCTTTGCTTCGTTCTTGCACTCCCAAATTGGAATTGGCGCGCCCCAAAAGCGGTTGCGCGAAATGTTCCAGTCGCGTGCACCCTCAAGCCACTTGCCAAAGCGACCTTCTTGAATGTGCTCCGGCACCCAGCGAATTTTCTTATTATTTTTGAGAAGCTTGTCTTTGATGTCAGTGACTTTAATAAACCACGCTTGTGTCGCGTAGTTCAGCAGCGGCGTATCACAGCGCCAGCAGTGAGGATAGCTGTGCTGGTATTTTTCTTTTTTAAAGAGTCCATTGTGCTTTTCTAGCCATGCGATGATTTTTTGATCGGTCTTGGTGACGTCGTCTTTGTCTTTTGCAACTTCACCCCGAAAGTCCTTCACCTCATCGATAAACTGGCCATTCATCTTTACATGCATAATCGGTGCAACATTTTCACGCTGGCCAAGCAGCATGTCGTCTTCACCGTAACCCGGGGCAATATGCACAATCCCCGTACCATCTTCAGTGGTTACAAAATCTGCAAGCACCACGCGGAAAGCATTTTGCCAGTCTGCAAAATATGGAAAGAGTGGCTCGTACGCTTCGCCTTCCAATTCTTTAGCGGAAACGGTCTCTGCAATAGTGTGCTCTTGGTCTTTAAAGACCGCTTCGACACGATCTTTCGCGACAATGTAGACTTCTCCGTTACTCACAACTTTCACATACTCAATTTTCGGCCCAAGTGCTAACAGTGTATTGCCGGGCAGCGTCCACGGCGTAGTGGTCCACGCCAGCACATACGTATCTTTATGATTTTTTAATTTAAACTTTGCTGTTGCCGAAAGATCTTTAATATCTTTATAGCCTTGTGTGACTTCAAAGTTACTCAGCGGCGTCTCGCAGCGCGGGCAGATGTGCATGCTCTTATAGTTTTGGTAGACCATCTTTTTATCCCAGATCTGCTTAAAAACCCACCAAATCGATTCCATGTAATTGTTATCCAGCGTTGCATAGCCGTGCTCAAAATCTACCCAGCGGGCCATGCGCTTCATGAGCTGCTCCCACTCTTCTGTGTATCGGAAGACGCTTTCACGGCAGGCATTATTAAACTTTGCCACGCCCATTTCTTCAATATCTTTGCGGCCGCTCAGTTTCAGCTCTTTTTCTATTTCATATTCTACTGGCAGGCCGTGGCAGTCCCAGCCGTTTACTCGTGGTACGTGCCAGCCTTTCATAGTCCAGTAGCGAGTGACTGCGTCTTTAAGCGCGCCGGCTAAGATGTGGCCGTAGTGAGGCAAGCCGTTGGCAAATGGCGGACCGTCGTAGAAGACGTACTTTTTTTGATTTTGACGCTGCGCCACCGATTCCTCAAAAATTTTTTCGCGCTCCCAAAATTCGAGCATCTCGTGCTCAATCTCTGGCAGCGGCTTTTTAGCATCGGCCGGTTCAAACATGCGTTGAAGATACCAGGTTTAAACTCCTTTGAAAAGCCGGAAACAGGTTAGATTGTGGTGGATTGTGCGGCTGGTTCAGACGGTTGCTGCTCCAGCGCCCGATGATTTCTCATCACCGCCATCTCCGGATCCATTGCAATCCGGCTCTCTACCGGCATCATCTGACCCTGATATTTGGAGCTGCCTTTTTTTGCGTATGGAACATCGGCGGCCGAGCTCATCTGCTCAAAGGCAAGCTGGCAGACGCGCATGCCCGGGTAGAGTGCTACCGGAAGCCTGTTAATATTAGTGATTTCTAGTGTAATAGTTCCCTCAAAGCCGGCATCTACAAACCCCGCCGTGGAATGAATGATAATACCAAGACGTCCGAGTGAGCTGCGGCCTTCAACACGGGCCACCAAATCGTCTGCAATTTTAATCTTTTCCATAGTTACCCCCAATACAAACTCTCCGGGCTGGACAATAAAGGGCTCGCACGGATTTTTGACCTCTATAAGTGTCGTTGCATTTTTAAATGTTTTTGGGTCGAGCGGGTCGAGCATGGCCTGCTTGCTATGATTGTAGATTTTGAAAAAGCGGCCGAGGCGCAAATCCATAGATGAGGCGTTCACATTGTGGTTGTGACCCGTGTCTTCGGATTCTACAGCGATATCGCCCTTTGCGATGCGCGCATTAATATCTTTGTCGGATAAAATCATAGTTGGGGTTTATACGTATCTACAAGTTTGACTGCCGCACCAATATAAGACTGTGGAGTAAGTGCAAGCAAGCGCTTTTGGTCGACAGCAGGAATAGGGAGTTTTTTAATCGTCTTTGCCAGTGCTGTTTGGTTTACTTTTTTGCCCCGCGTAAGTTCTTTAAGCTGCTCGTATGCATTCGTAACACCGTGCGCCCGCAGTACGGTTTGAATCGCCTCCCCAAGCACTTCCCAGTGGTCATCCAAATAATCGTGCAGGCGCTGCTCGTTCACTTCCAATTTATTGAGACCTTTTAATAAACTTTTATATGCAAGGAGCGAGTAGCCCGCTACGGTGCCAACATTGCGCATTACTGTGGAATCGGTGAGGTCGCGCTGCATGCGCGAGATTGGCAGCTTGTTTGCCAGATGTTGCGCCAGCGTATTTGCCAGGCCCAAATTCCCTTCTGCATTTTCAAAGTCGATTGGATTAACTTTGTGCGGCATAGTCGACGATCCGACCTCTCCCTTTTTGAGCTTCTGTGTAAAAAATCCCAGTGAAATATAGGTCCAAATATCGCGGCAGAAATCCATGAGAATTGTGTTCAGCCGGCGCACGCCGTCCAAGTGTGCGGCTAACATATCGTGCGGCTCGATCTGCGTCGTGTAGAGCTGCGGCTGCAAACCAAGATATGTTACAAAGCGCACAGAGACACCCGGCCAATCGATCTTTGGGTAGGCTGCAAGATGCGCATTAAAGTTTCCAACCGCGCCATTCATTTTACCAACGTGCGGCAGTGCATTGAGCAGCTGCAGCTGGCTCTCAAGGCGTGCAACAACATTGATGAATTCCTTGCCAAGTGTCGTAGGGCTTGCGGGTTGGCCGTGCGTATGCGAGAGCATTGGCACTTTTTTATACTTCTTCGCCATTTCGTAGAGTTCTAAAATAAGTCCGGACATTATCGGATTGTACTCTTTGGTTCCAAAGTCGCGCACCATAAGTGCATAAGAAAGATTATTGATGTCTTCCGATGTGCAGCCAAAGTGAATGAATTCTGCAAGCGCATCGAGCTTAGGATAAGCTTTAAAGTGTTCTTTAATAAAGTACTCAACGGCTTTTACATCGTGATTGGTTGTTGCTTCAAACTCTTTAACACTCCGCGCATCTGCAACTTCAAAATTTGTAGAGAGCTCGCGCAGCATCTCGACCTCTTGCCCCGCCAGAGGCGGGGTGCCTTTCAGCTTCACTTCATTGCACAAAAAGATAAACCACTCCAATTCGACCTGTACGCGGTAGCGAATCAGGGCGTATTCGGAAAAATAGCCCGCTAATGATTGCAGTGCATGAGCATAGCGACCATCGAGCGGCGAGATTGCGATAAGCGGATCAGATTGCATACTGGGATGCATCTTACGCGTTATCGCCCACAAAGGAAAGTTCTAGCCAGTCGTTTCCGGTAAAAATTAATACGATCGTATCGTTCTGCGTCAGTGTTCTGTCTACCCCTCCAGAAACAAGCACGTTGGCGGCATCTGCTTTAATTAGTACGTTTGTTGCACTTATATTTGTAATAATGAGAAGTTGTCCTTCGGCAGCGCCGGTTGTTGAAATGTCGATGCCATCGGTGGCATCATCCTGGCCCGTTACTTCGACATATGTGGTAGTAGGAGTAAGGGTTTCATCTGCTGCACCGGCAGTACTCATAGTGAGCGTTTGACGACCAAATACAAGTGGACCAAGTGCCCGGGTATCGATTCCGCTTGCACCTAAATTAACTTGATTAGTATTTGTAGCACCGATTGTTACATCGCCATTTGTGTCGCCGGCACCGCCGCGGATGGTGACCGTACCGCCGGTGCCCGTTCCGCCGTCTACGCCACCGCTAATAGTCACACCGCCGCCTGCGGTATTTGTCTCACCACCGCCTCCGCCTGTAATTGTAATGGGGCCACCGTTGCCAGTGCCATTACCTTCTCCGGCTGCGAGGGTAATTTGCCCACCCTCAAAATCACTACTGTCAGTTGGGCCGATTGAGAGTTCTATGTCCCCGGAATCGCGAACCGAACCGACTCCGCCTGTTCCTCCGCCAACGCGAAGTCTAATATCTCCGGTATCACCCCAGACCGCAGTTAACCCTGTTTCAATGAGAATATCTCCCGAATCAAGACCAACGCCGATGCCGGAGCCCAAAGTTATGGCACCACTGCGGCCATTGGAACTATCTCCTGTTTTGAGAGTGAGATCACCGCTTGTTTCTGCTGCATTTGAACTCTGTACCGTGACATTGCCAGTTGTTCCAGCGTCTGTGGTTGTTCCTGAAATAATTGTTACACTCCCCGAATTCGCGCTGGTCTCGTTTGCACTTTGAATAGTGATATTTCCCGATGCGCTTGTGCCGCTGCCAAGCCCGCTGGTAATAGAGATATTGCCGCCCGCAGAATTTCCTCCTGCGCCCGCGCCGGATGTAATGCTTACCGCACCGCCTGTTCCTGATGTAGTGCCACCTGCTCCCGCTGTAATGTTAAGCGCACCTCCGGCGGCGGCTCCACTTCCTGCGGCGCCTTTCAGCGTTAATGCCGGGCCAGCAGTATTTGCACTCGTGCTGTCGGCAATTTGAATTGTTCTCGCAACTTCTTTAATAAATGTAAGCCCGCTATTCACGACACCATTAAATGTAATAGTATCCGTTGCCGCGTCACCCAATGTTGAATTACCGCTAACGGTTAGGTTGCCGTCGAGCGTGCCTGTAAATCCTGTAGCTGCCGTCGTTTGTGTTGTATCATCGCTAAATTTAATTCCGGATGCTCCAACCGTCACGAGTCCGCTTAATGTGGATGTGCCGGTTACACTGAGCGTACCTTCCGTTGCAATATTTGAACTGATAGTACTCACTGCAAAGAGCTGCTGAAAGCTCAGTAAGAAAAAGAGCAGAGAGAACATAAGAACCAGCCCATGAGTTTTATGCAATTGTCGCAAAGTGTTTATTTTTATGAATCTTTTTATTCTACTCTTTTTCCACTTTTTTCTCAATACGTCAAGCTCGGCAGCCCATGAAGTTGTCGATCTTATTCATATACTCTTTATCTATTTTGAAAACTCCTCCTTAACCGCTGCAATAGCCTCTATCACTTTGCTGCGCATCTCTGCATCTTTTAATGCAAAGATTTTTGCGATAGCTAAGGCTACATTGTTTGGATCCAAAACTGCCATTGCCGGTGTGCTACTGGGCATTTGTAAGGTCGAATGAATATTTACCAAGTAATCTGCTTTATCTTTAAAAGGTGGACAGGCAACTACTGGATGAAGTGCCGAACCAGATATCACTCCACTCAAGCCATTGCTCCGTCCCGCACATGTTACATAAACAACATCTTCACGCTTATTCATTTCTTTAATGTATTCAACACACATCTCTGGCACTTTATGGGCAGAAATAACACGGACTTCACTTTCAATACCAAATTTTTCAAGCTCAGCTACGATTTTTTCTGCGTGCGGCTTATCTGAATTGGAACCGAGGAGAATAGGAACAAACATAAGAAAAAATTTAAAGGTATTTTTGAAGATTTTGCTTCAACCGTTCGTGTACATCGCCAGGTTCTGCTTCAAATATTTGGCCGGTGATGAGTTCGTACGCTTCAATATAGCGGCGTGCAGTTTCAACTCTGACCTCATCCGGAATAGAAGGCACCGGACCGTCTCCGCGAAAACCTTGTTCTGCCAGCCACTCGCGCAAATATTCTTTGTCGATCTTTTTTTGCTCTTCACCAGCAGAAAATCTTTTTTCATACTCATTTGCAAACCAAAAGCGCGAAGAATCCGGTGTATGGATTTCATCAATTAATACAATATTACCTTCGCTATCAATGCCCATTTCGTATTTTGTATCCACAAGAATAATCCCCTGCTTTGCGCAGATTTCAACGCCGCGCTGATAGAGTTTGAGCGCTGCATCCGAAATAAAATCCCACTGCTCTTGAGTAACAATTCCGCGCTGTAAAATTTCTTCTGCACTTACCGATTCATCGTGCTCTCCTTTTGCTGCTTTAGTACTTGGGGTGATAATTGGCTTTTCGAATTTTTGATTTTTCTTGAGCCCTTCTGGCAATACATTTCCGCAGAAATTCCGCACGCCTTTTTCGTAGTTGTACCATGCAGATGTTGTGGTAACACCCGTAATGTAGCCGCGTACTACCATCTCTACCATAAGCGGCTTGCACTCTTTGGCCACAACTACATTAGGATCGGGAAATTCGATAACATGATTCCCCATAATGTCGTGCGTTTGTTCAAACCAGAATTTAGTTATTTGATTAAGAACCTGTCCTTTAAAGGGGATTGTAGTAATGATTCGGTCAAAGGCGCTGAGCCGGTCGCTTACGATTAAAATGCGGCGGTTGTCTTTTGTATAATTTTCACGCACTTTTCCTTCGTATTTGATGCCCAACGTAGGAAAATCTGTGGTGTCGAGCGTATGGGGAAGCTGGGCAGCAATAACATCGTTGGGTAGCATTGCGGCACATATTAGCGTGAAAAAAATCTGTATGCAAATGGAATGTGGAATAAAAAACTGTTTTGTGTTATTCATATGCCGTGGCGAAATTCGCAAAAAAACTCGGCCAGGTCTGTACGGTTTTGGGAGCCCAGTGGGGCGATGAAGGTAAAGGGAAATTAGTCGATATTTTGGCTGCTGAATATCCAGTTATTTTGCGTGCGACCGGTGGAGCAAATGCCGGTCATACGATTTATACTGGTGGCAAAAAATTTGTCTTCCATATTATGCCGTCCGGCATTTTATATCCAAAAAATGTTTGTGTTATTGGCAATGGCTTGGTCATTCACTTGCCCACGCTCTTTGATGAGATTGATGCATTGAAAAAGTCCGGCATTAGTGTTGCTAAGCGCCTCGTGATATCTGACCGCGCACACATTTTGTTCGATTATCACAAATTGATCGATCAGCGTCAGGAAGAGATGAAGGGCAAGAGCAAGGTAGGCACAACCGGGCGCGGCATTGGTCCGTGTTATACCGATAAAGTGGCACGCACTGGGATTCGAGTCGGCGCACTGCTCGATTGGGAAATTTTTGAGGCGAAATACAAAGCAAATGTGAAATTGATAAGTAAATTATGGGGCTTCCGATACGACGGCAAACGTGAGCTGGCGCAGCTTAAAAAGCTGCTGCCCCGCATTAAGCCGCTCATAGTAGATACCAGTTTATATGTGGAGGAGGCACTCACAAAAAAACAGCCAATTTTGATTGAAGGTGCAAATGGAACATTGCTCGATATCGATCACGGCACATTCCCCTACCTCACCTCTTCCAATGCATCGATAGGAGGAATTATTACCGGTACCGGTTTGCCACCTCGCAGGCTCGATAGTATTATTGGCATTTTTAAAGCATATCAAACGCGCGTTGGCAGCGGTCCATTTCCAACTGAATTAACCGATAAAGTCGGTGTTCAAATTCGCAATACCGGCGGAGAGTTCGGCTCAACTACCGGCCGTCCGCGTCGATGCGGCTGGTTTGATGCAGTGGCCGCACAGTATGCGATGCGTATTAACGGCTTTACGCATGCAAATCTTACGAAGGTGGATGTGCTTAACGAGCTGCCAAAAATTAAAATAGGAATTGCATATAAATACCGCGGCAAGAAATTAAAGACCTTTCCAGCCGATGTCCATGTGCTGGAAAAGTGCACCGTAGAATACGAAGAGCTTCCCGGCTGGCAGCAAAATTTAGACGGTATAACAACATTTGAAAAATTGCCGAAAAATTGCCGCGCCTATATTAAACGGATCGAGCAGCTAATCGGTGCTCCAGTTAGCTTTATCGGCACCGGAAAAGATAGAACAGAAATGATTATACGGTAATAAATCCTTGCGGATTCTTTTTGCGTTCCCCGCGCATGGCATCACGATATTCTTTGCTTTGCATTTTTTTTCGCACGATCATATCGCTCTCCTTTTCCAGATTTTTTTCGGCCTTTTTCCGGTAAATTTTTGCTGCAATTTTTGTTGGATCATCGCGCAAAACTTCATCGCAGGCCTGGATTACTTTTTCGTATTCTGCCGCATCAAAGAGCTGTTTAATTCGAACTTCTCCTTCATTGGCAGAAATTTTTCCGGAAATTTTTTCTTGTTGTCGCAAGTGTTCCATTGCCCGTTTTTGGAGGCTTGTGACCGTTCCATTTTCCGGGTCAATCGCAAGTAAGCCGCGGTAAAATTCGATTGCTCGTTCAAAATCGCTGCTGTCTACTATTCGCTGATTTTTTTCTAGTTCATGCTCAATGAGTAGCTTTTTACTGCGCTTTAGTATCCCTTTTGCTTTGCTGTTCAACGGGGCGAGTGTTAATAGTTCGTTCGCTGCACCAACCGCATCACTATACTTATGATCGCGCAGTAGTTGCTCAATTGCATCTAGTGCTTGCTCTAAGAATTCAGCGCGCTGCCGTGCCTCTTCATCTTCAATCTTCATGCCCAATTTTTTCATAAGACTGCGTAATTTTTCGTGATGTGGCGCAAATGAAATCAGCTTTCTATAAATTCTCGCTAGCTCTTCATATTTTTTCTCATCCCAAAGATGCATGGTTGCGGCGATGTCTGCATCCACTCGCTTTTCATTATCTTTAATAATAAGCTCGCGCACCTTTTCGTACATTTTGCGCACGCCACTATGCGATGGGTCGATACGCAAAAGCTCTTCACATCCTTTGAGGGCAGCCGCCAGATTGCCATCATCAAGATATCCTTGAATGACTTTGAGGCCTTTTTTTATGTATGTGTCGACTTCGCTCATTACTATATTATACCACAAGATACTCATTGACTCATGGGGTTTTTGTATATAAATTCAGTGTCCATGTATATTCAATCTCTCGGCCGGTTTTACCCTGACGCTGTAGGGGAAAAAATTAATGCATTAGCCCACACAGATGTGCCGGTCTTAATTACCGGCGAGTTTGGTGCTGGAAAGACTGCAGCAGCAGAAGTGGTTCATTGCACTGGCAAGTACTGCGAGCAGATTTTAACTGTACTAGACTGCGCCACATTAACTAATGTGGCAGCAGGTGAGCGAATTGTAGATAGTACAGATGGGGGTACGCTCTTCTTTGATAATATCCACCAATTGAGAGAAGAGATGCGTAGAATGCTATCGCTTCTATTTCAAAGCAATTCCAGAGTTATTGCAGCTACTGCCCCCGGTCCATTGGAAACAGAAATTCAAAGTATATTGAACGGTGTTTATTTAGAATTACCGCCGCTGCGCAGATTAAACGTTGTACAATTCGATGAGCTGCTGGATTGTCTCCAAAAAAGGAACATCAATCCGGCAGCCCGCCAATTTTTGCGAGAACAGCCTTGGCATGGCAATTTTCACGCATTGCATGGAGTTTTGAGAAGAGCTAATAAATATGCCCGTGGAGATGAACTCACGCTCAAAGATATATGGAATGCTATGGGAATTGATTCTGAACCAGCTGCTGAGCCGAATGAATTCGACTCTATAGTGCGCACATTTGAATCACATCTGCTTACTGGGCAACCTTTAAAATTAGAAGAAATAGAAGCAGAAGTTCTGCGGCGGGCATTAAAAATAACTGGCGATAATCGATCGAAGGCTGCTGCATTGCTAGGTTTATCACGCCATCAACTGAGATACCGGCTTGAATCTGCAGCAACCCCTGCCGAATCCAATGGCGCTGCTGATGTATTAAACGCTTTTGAATCTGCCCTTCGTGCCGGGGAAACCGTAAAATTAGAGGACGTAGAGAGAGCAGTTCTGGAACGAGCATTGCGAATAACCCGCGGTAACATGACCCGGGCTGGCGAACTACTCGGTGTGACGCGCCATCAAGTAAATTACGGTATGAAAAAATTTGGTTTAGAAAAACCGCGGTAACTTTACGCAAGAATTAATCTTGCAGCAATTTCAATTGACTTTGCAGCTTTTCCACCTTCTCTTTCGATGCCGTCAGCTTTTCCCGCTCACTTTCTACGACCGCTCCAGGCGCATTCTGTACAAAGCCGCTGTTTTTTAGTTTTGATTCAAGTGTCTTAGCGTACGCGCTGACATTTTCAATTTCTTTCATGAGTTTTTCTACTTCCGCGGAAATATCTACCAAGTCACCTACCGGTAAGATGATTTCAATGCCTGCTGCGGTAACTTGCTTGAGGGCCGGATGTACCTTGGGCGCGCTTGTTTCTATATCAAGTTTTTCGAGCCGTGCTAAACGCTCAATGGCTTCGCGCTTCTCTTCCAAAAGGTACGCGTGTTTTTTGCTCACCAAAATTGCGTGGATTTTTTTTGCAGGATTGATGTTGTTTTCGTGCCGAAGTGAGCGGATGGCAGAGATCACATCGATCACCGCGAGCATCTGCTGGGCTTCTTTTTTGAAGATGAGTTTTTTATTTGTTGCCGGCCACTGAGCTCCTATGAGGAGTTCTTTTTCGCCCAATTCTTTCCACAACACTTCTGTTACAAATGGTACAAAAGGATGTAAGAGTTGCAGGATCGTTTTGAGAACGTAGATAAGCACCGGAAGATTTTTGTGCTCTCCTTTTGATATTTCTAAGTACCAGTTGAAGTACTCGCCCCAGGCAAAGTCGTATATTTTTGTGCCGGCATCTGAGAGGCGGAATTTGTTAATATCTTCAGTCACTTCATCAATTAACTGCTGCGTGCGCGTGAGGATCCACTTGTCGGCGAGCGTTTCAGCCTTAAGCGGTTTGTGTGCTGCGGCTACTCCTCCATTTTCTTGTAATTGCATCAGCGCAAAGCGAGCGCCGTTCCAAATTTTATTAATAAAGTTTCGGTAGCTTGCGATTTTTTCTTCGTAAAGTCTCGTGTCGTTGCCCGGTGTAGAGCCGATAACCATAGAGAGCCGTAGCGCATCGGCACCGTATTTTTCTATCATATCCAGCGGGTCGATTGCAGTTTCGGGATCGGACTTACTCATTTTACGGCCGTCGCGCGTGCGCACCAAGCCATGCAGATAAACTGTTTCAAAGGGAACAGTATCCAGCGCATAGCTTGTCATAAGAATCATGCGCGCCACCCAGAAAAAGAGGATGTCGTAGCCGGTTTCTAGCACGCTTGTAGGATGAAAGTAGTCGAGGTCTTTTGTTTTTTTGGGCCAACCTAATGTTGAGAATGTCCACATGCCGGAAGAAAACCAGGTGTCGAGCGTGTCGGGATCTTGGCGCAGTTTTTTGCTGCCACAGTGCGGACACTTCTTTGGCGTCTCAAGAGCGACAATGGGATTTTTGCATTCGCAGTACCACACCGGAATTCTGTGCCCAAACCAAATTTGCCGCGAGATACACCAGTTGTGCAAATTCTCCATCCAGTGAAAATATGTTTTTTCGAACTGCTTGGGCAGAATTTCGATCTTTCCTTTTTTTACAAAATCGATTGCGCGCTCTTTTAAAGTGCGCGCCGGTTTGCCTTTGACGCTCGAGAATTTTTTATCGACATTAATAAACCATTGCAAACTTACCAGCGGCTCGATCGGCGTTTTGCAGCGGTAGCAGAGCGAGAGATTGTGCACATAGTTTTCATCGATTTTTTCAACAAGCCCTTTTTTGTCCAGCTTTTTAATAATGTCTTCGCGCGCTTCGCGTGCATTGCGTCCGGTAAATTCACCGGCCGCAGAAGTTAAATTTCCTTCTTGATCGATAATTTCGTGAATCTCAATGCCGTGGCGCTGCGCCAATTCAAAATCGACAAAGTCGTGTGCAGGAGTAATGGTCATGGCGCCGCTGCCAAACTCGGGATCAGCAGCTTTGTCAGCCAAAATCGTGGCTTCTACATCGCCCTCAATCCACTTAACAGTCATCGATTTGCCGTGATATTTCTTATAGCGCTTGTCATCGGGATGCACCACAATGATTTTGTCTAAGAACTTTGTCTCGGGGCGCGCCGTGCCAATCACAAACGGCCCATACTTTAAATAGTAAAACTTTGCGCGCTCTTCCTTATACACCACTTCGTCATCGGCCAAGGTCGAGCTGCAGCGCGTGCACCAGTTCACAATCCGCTTGCCGCGGTAAATTAAGCCGTCCTTGTACATGTTCACAAACTGTGTGCGCACCGCGTGGCTCAAATCATCTTCCAAGGTATAGCGCTCGCGCGTCCAGTCGCACGACGAGCCCATTTTGCGCACTTGTGAACGAATCGTGTTCTGCGAACCGGCTACAAACTTCTCCACCTCTTTAATAAATTTGTCGCGGCCAAGATCGTGGCGCGTGACTCCCTTTTCGGCGAGTAATTTCTCAACTTTATTTTGCGTTGCAATGCCGGCGTGGTCGGTCCCCGGTATCCACAAAGCAGGCTCGCCCAGCATTCGATGATACCGCACTAAAATATCCTCAATGGCTAACATAACTGCGTGTCCCAAATGCAGCGTCCCTGTGGCATTTGGCGGCGGCATCATAACCACAAACGGCTTCCTGTTTTTTTGAATTTTTGGGGTAAACAAACCTGACTTCTCCCATGACTTATATATAGCATCCTCGTGCTTGGAAGCATCATAGGTTTTAGAAAGTTCTTTTTTCATCTTGACCAATTAAAAGTTCCACACTAGAGTATCCCTGCTTTATTCAAGAAACAAGCTTTTATGCCCGCTGTCGAAAAGAAACCTCTTACAGAAATGATCAAGGCTGCTTGCCACTTTGGCCACGCAGTCCAAAAGTGGAATCCAAAGATGCGCCGCTATCTCTATACAAAGCAGGACGGCATTCATATTTTCGATCTCACAAAGACACAAAAAGCCCTCGATAAGGCTGTAAAGTTTTTAGAAGAGCAAGCCGCTGAAGGAAAAAGTATTTTGCTGGTATCAACTAAATTGCAGGCAGAGCGCTTGGTTTTAGATGCTGCCGATAAGACCGGTTTCCCATACATTACCCGCAAGTGGATTCCAGGCTTTTTAACAAATTTTGAGACGGTAAAAAAACGCATAAAGTACTTTAAAGAATTACAACAAGAGCGCGAAACTGGTGTTTGGGAGAAAAAGTATAAGAAAAAAGAACGTTTGATGCTTGCACGCACCCTAACTAAGCTTCAAGAGGCATTTGGTGGAGTTGCAGATTTAGATAAAGTTCCCGATGTCGTATTGGTATTTGATGCAGTTCGAGATGAACTTGCATTGAAAGAGGCTAAAAAACTCGGACTTCCTTCTGTTGCAATCTGCGATTCAAATGCAGATCCCGATTTGGTCACCTATCCGATTCCGGGCAATGACGATGCAATTAAGTCATTGACCTACTTTATTGAGAAGCTGACTGCTGCCTTAATGAAGGGGAAGGATATGAAAAAGGCTGCCTAATTTTTGGTAATAGTTCTTATATATCGAAGGTTATAAAGCCTTTTCTTTTTGTGCAAAATATGGTATTTTATACAGAAGGATAAAATAATTTTGATCTATGGAAGAACAGACACAACAACCAGCACCAGCAGCACCAGCACCCGCTCCAGCAGCACCTCAAGAAACTAAGCCGGCTGCTTCAAAAGCAAGTGAACAGGATACTATGATGGCAGCGGTTTCCTATATTGGTCCCCTCTTCTTGTTAACGATGATTGCACGTCCAAAGAATAAGTTCTGCATATTTCATGCACGCCAAAGCATGGTACTTTTTGGAATAAGTTTTGCGGTGATGATGGTATTGGCAATTATTCCACTTATTGGTTCAATGCTGACGCTCGCGCTTTTTGCTTTATATGTGCTAGCGATTTTCCGTGCCTTTAATGGAGAATCGTGGAAAATTCCGGTGGTCGCTGATTTTGCAGAAAAGATCGATGTGCAGAAGATTTTTGGCGCTGCAAAGACATCGATGCAGGGCATTCAAGGTATGAAAGAGGCCGCTTCAGGCCAGATGGAAAAGGCTATATCTCCAGAGGAGCCAGAAGAAGAAGAAAGTGTTGCCCCACCTGAGCCTCCGGCAGCACCAGAAGAGAAAAAATAGGTTGGCTGTTGACCAAGCCGGCAAAAGTCAGTAGACTTGCGTCCGCTATGTCACAAATTACCGCACAACAGATTAAGGAATTGCGAGAGAAGACAGGTGTTTCGCTCTCTGCATGCAAAAAGGCGCTTGAAGAGGCTCATGGCGATCAAGCAAAGGCTATTGAAGTACTCCGCAAAAAAGGTGAGGCGAAAGCCGTTGAACGCGGTGACCGTACAACCGGCGAAGGAATCGTCGCTTCGTACGTCCACTCAAATAACAAGGTTGGTGTTTTGGTTCAGCTTGGCTGCGAGACCGACTTTGTGGCAAAGTCGCCGGACTTTGTTGAACTTGGAAAAGACATTGCCATGCACATTGCGGCAATGAATCCTACATGTATCAGCCCTGAAGAAGTATCTGAGGAGGCGGTGGAAAGTGAGAAAAATATTTGGAGGGAACAACTCAAACAAGAGGGTAAACCAGAAGCTATGCTCGAAAAGATTATGGAAGGTAAAGAAAAGAAGTTTCGCGAAGAGTGCGCGCTTTTAAAACAGCCTTTTGTTAAAGATTCTGAAAAGACAGTTGAAAAACTGCTCTCTGATGCAGTTTTGAAATTGGGTGAGAACGTTAAAGTACTCGCGTTTACGCGCTATACTTTCTAATACTATGGAAGATCTATCAGCAGTGCTCGCAGATTTGCGAAGCGGCAAGATGATCATTCTCTCAGACGATAAAGATCGTGAAAATGAGGGAGATTTAATTTGCGCCGCAGATACTATTACACCGGAAATTATTACCTTTATGGCGACGCATGGACGCGGTCTTATTTGCGTGCCTATTACACCAGAGCGTGCCCGAGAGCTTGATTTACAGCCTATGACTACGCAAAATACTTCGGCACTGGCATGTAATTTTACCATTTCGGTAGATGCGCGCAGCGGTGTAAAAAGTGGTATTTCTGCGCAAGATCGAACTGCGACAATTAAAGCAATTTTAGATAAAGAGACAAAGCCTCACGATTTGGCGCGTCCTGGACATGTATTCCCTATTGTCGAACGAAAAGGCGGTGTGCTGGTCCGTACCGGTCATACCGAAGGAGCCCTTGATCTTATGCGTTTGGCAGGATTGCCGGAAGTTGCTGTTATTTGTGAAATTATGGGAGATGATGGACAGATGCTGACCGGGGAAAAGCTTGCGGCATTTGCAAAAAAACACGACATTCGTACTGCAACAATTCAGGATATTATTGCGCAGCGGCGCAAAAGTGAAAAATTGATTGAGCGTGCAGTCGAAACAAAGCTGCCCACAGAGTTCGGTGAATTTCGGGCTGTCGTGTATACGACAAAGGTCGACAATAAAGAGCATGTTGCTTTAGTAAAGGGTGAAATTAAGCCCGGTGTCGTGCCGCTCGTGCGTGTACACTCCGAGTGCCTTACTGGAGACGTGTTTCAGTCCGGCAGGTGCGACTGTCATCGTCAGATGATTACAGCACTAGAGGAGATCGGAAGATCCGAGGCGGGTGTTTTTATTTATATGCGCCAAGAGGGGCGAGGTATAGGACTCATTAATAAACTCAAGGCCTATAATTTACAGGATGAAGGATACGATACTGTTGAGGCAAATATGATGCTTGGATTTAAGGCAGATTTGCGTGAGTACGGTATTGGAGCTCAGATTCTTGTGGATCTTGGGATTAGCGATATGAAGCTAATGACAAACAATCCTAAAAAAATTGTAGGTTTGAGCGGTTACGGATTGAACGTTGTAGACCGCGTGCCGATCGAAATAGACGTAAAGAGCGACCGCGACCATAAATATCTTTCGACAAAGAAAAAGAAGATGGGCCATCTTTTGGAAAAGCTATAACTGCTCATGAAGTTTTCCCCACAAGATTTACGGTTTATGACGCGAGCCATTGAGCTTGCAAAAAAGGGCGGCCATGCGGTGTCGCCAAATCCTATGGTGGGAGCAGTGGTTGTGAGTGGTGGTAAAATTGTTGCTGAGGGTTGGCACAGAAAATTTGGCGGTCCTCATGCTGAAGTGCATGCGCTGCATGATCTCCGTAAGAAGCAATCTAATGAATATGACACAGCGACATTGTATGTAACGCTTGAACCGTGCTCTTTTTTTGGAAAGACTCCTCCATGTGTACGCAGTATTATCGATGCCCGCATTAAGCGTGTGGTTGTAGCTGCACGTGATCCGAATCCTCGTGTTGCCGGTAATGGTATTTCGCAACTCCGCCGAGCCGGCATTCGTGTGGATGTTGGCTGCTTGAGCGGTGATGCACAGAAAATTAACCGGCCATTTAATAAGTGGATTGCAACCGGCATTCCGTTTGTTGCACTAAAAGTTGCGATGACACTGGATGGAAAAATCGCGACACGGACTGGTCAGTCAAAATGGATCACTTCTCTCCAATCGCGACAAAAAGTGCGTGCTTTGCGTGCGCAGTACGATGCGATTTTAGTGGGTAAAAATACTGTTGCGCGTGACAACCCCGAACTATCCGCACTTCGCCGCGAGCCCAAACGTGTCATTTTAGACACGCGCTGTATGTTGCCCCTCAATGCTAAGGTGTTTCGTGATTCGAATGCCATTGTAATTACGACAACCGCTGCTCCTAAGAAGAAGATAGCGGCACTTGAGGCGCGTGGAATAACTGTAAAAATTTTTCCCAAAAGAATTACGATACAACCGCTCCTGCGCTTTTTGGGGAAGTCGGGAATTTCGAGTGTTTTTGTTGAAGGTGGTGCGGCAACTTTTGGATCCTTTATAGATGCCCGTGCTGTCGATCATCTGTATAGCTTTATTGCGCCTTTAGTTTTCGGAGGTGAAAAAGCGAAAACGGCTTTTGCCGGAACGGGAGTTGCGACTCTTACGAAGGCACTTGCATGTAAGGCGATGGATGTATCGCGTGTAGGGCCAGACCTATTTATTGACGCGCAACTTAGTTGATTTTACTTTAATACTCGGCACTTATCCCCTCTCGCTCTTGAATATGCGCAAGAGTGACAAATGCAGCCAGTACCATTGGTGCAATTACGGCACCTCGTATTCCGAATACCAGCAATCCTCCAATAACCACAAAGAAAGTTGCAAGCGGGTATATTTGAGCCTGTTTTGCAATGACAAGCGGCTTAATAAGATTGTCGACAAAGGCAACGATCCCCCCGCCCCATATAAGTAATCCGATGCCAGCCACATACTGATCGTTTGCAAGCAAGATAATTGATGCAGGAAGCCAAACAATCATAGTGCCTCCAATGGGAAGCATGCCGAAAAATCCCATAACCGTACCCCAAAATATCGGATTCCGTATGCCGGCAACGGCTAAGCCAAAGCCGCCAAGAATTCCCTGAATAATTGCTGTGAGAAAAATTCCATACATCATTCCTAGTGAAACTTTGCGGAATTGATAGAGAATTTCACGGCTATTGCGTTTTGTGAGCGGAATAAGTTTTTCGATAAAAAGAACGATTAATTTGCCGTCTTTGTAAAAGAAAAACATGGTGAATACGAGGAGGAAGAAGTTCGCCAGGAACCATGCAATGCTTTTAAGAAAATTTGTGCTCGAAGTTACTAAGCGTGTAGAGAGTGCCTGAGCAGCCTGAGTCAGTGAAGCAGTAAGATCGATATTTGGAAGGTCGAGATACCGGTTGAGATACGCGATTATTACATTGAGATTGAATGAGCTGTTGCTAATCCATTGCTCAAAGTGTTGATAGGTGGAAATCGCCTCATCAGCAATGAGTACAAAAAATAAAAAGACAAAAAAGCTGAAAAGAATCCCAATGGAAACTGACATAATAAGTGACGCGATTGTCTTCCGATTTTTTACACCCCTCAGAATTGACTCATAAATCGGATAGGTACTGGTAACTAAAATGGCCGCTAAAATGAGTGTTGTCAAAAACGGAGAAACAACAATGGCCAAGAAGATAAAACAGAGAGAAATGGCTATGTATAGGAATGTTGTCTGGACGGGTTTCATATAGTGTAAGTATACCGTAATTTTTCTATTGACTTTGTTATTGGCCTGGATATGATAGGCCTGCCCTGAGGTGGATTATATCCATATGCTTCAGGGCTAAAGCCTGGTCTTCCCTTGAGTTTACTATCGTAACTCATGAGACCAGGCTTTAGTTTTTGCCCGAAGAATTTTAAGAAGTGCAAAATAAACGAGCATTCCAGCTGGTATTGTAAGTGCGAGGATGGGAAGAACGCTCAATTTTCCAAGATCGCTGAAGATTTCGTTTGCAAAATCATGTACTGCAAAGACTGTTAGCGCCATAATTGCGCCGCTAAGGGCAAATTTGCTGAGTTCAGACCAGTCGATAATTGATTTTCCGATGTTTCGCTGCAGGAGTATCAGGAGGATCCCTGCATTTACAATATGAGCTACGGATTGCGCGAGGGCCAAGCCCGCGGTTCCGTATGTCCAAACTTGGGTCAAAATATAACTTCCTATCAAGTGAAGTGATACGCCAATGACCCCCGCAGCAACAGGGATGCGTGTGTTCTTGAGGGCATAAAAGCCGCGTGCGAGCAAAAATATAACTCCTTCAAAGAGAAGTCCAAAGATGAGAAATGCCAAGGTATTCGAAGTGAGCACGATATCGGCAGGGCCAAATTTGCCACGGCTGAGTAGTAGCGTGACTACTTCTTCACGCACAATAAAAAGCCCCAATGCCATAGGAATGAGAAGTAAGAGAATACTCGTAATCCCCTGTCTCACTTCGGCGGCAAATTTTATTGTGTCGCGATCCGCAGCGTACTTTGAGAGTGCACTAAAGCTCGCAATGGCAGTTGAGATACCGATGAGGCCAACTGGAAGGCTTGCAATATTAATTGCAAAGTTAAAGATAGTCAGACTTCCAATCGCCAGAGTTGAGGCGATAATCGTAGAAATAATTAATGCAATTTGCTGTACGGACATACCAAAAATTCTTGGCAGCGATATAAAAATCATTTCGCGCACTTTTGGCGTCCAGATTTTTTTAGAAAAAGTATAGCGGTACCTTGCCTGCACAATGCTCGGAATTTGTACCAACGTATGAAGTGCGGCACCCGCCAAAACACCAATAGCAACACCAAATACGCCATATTGCGGTGCCAAAAAGTAGATGCCGAGAATAATGCCGGCATTGTAGCTTACCGGCGCTAGCGCTAATGGCCAAAATCGGTTTAGCGAGTTATTAATGCCACTCGCAATATTGCCTATGGTAAAAAGAATTGGTGTAATAAGCATGAGCCGCGTAATTTGCACGGTAATCCGCAGCGCCTCTTCCGAAAATCCCGGAACAAATGCCGGCATAATCCAGGGCGCAAATACAAAAAATGCTAGTGATAAGGTGCCCATAATCAAGAGAGTGATGTGCAAAATGTCATTTGCAAAAGCAAAGGCGCGTTTCTGGCCATCCTTTTTCATAATTTCTACAAAAAGCGGTACAAAACCTGCAGATAAAACTCCATACGCAAGGAGATTGAAAATCAAATCCGGCAGCCGAAAGGCCGCATAATAAATATCCAGATTAAAAATGCCGCTGCCGCCGAGCGCTCCGAATTGGGCGGCCAGCATATTATCGCGTACTAAACCAAGAATTTTGCTCAACAGAAACGAAAACCCGAGGAGAAGCGTGCTTCTTTTCATGCGCTGTTAGCATACGGAATTCCAACCTGAAATGCCATCGTTTACAGATAAGCATTTTTTAGGTATAATAATATGATCGCTATGGGAAAAAAATACAACAAAAACAAAAAGCCAACAAAGCCTCAAGGCGAAGATTTTAAGCGATATTCCGTATCGTTTTTGAGCCGTTTGTTTAATATCGCACCATCTCAATGGCCGCGCGTTACAGAATGCTGGTTCGTTATTTTCTTTTTTAAGCTCGGTTCAGCAGTTGGATTTACGGTTATTACAGCCGCATTTGTGTCGCAATTCGGAATCGCATTTTTGCCGCTTCTCTTTGTAATTAATGCGCTTCTTATTATTGCGAGTACGTTTTTCTTTGAGAATTTTATTGTAAAAATAAAGAAAGAACTTTTGATGATTATTATGGTTGCCGCTGCTGCGGTACTCCTCTTTTCTGCATCGTATCTATACGATACTTCTCCGTATCTCTTTTTCGGATTGGTTATTTTTGCAGAATCCTTCTTTTTGGCACAATACAATGTTTTTTTGCCCCTCTTTGTAGGAGATCGCTTTACTCCTCTCGAGAGCCAGCGCACATTCTCCTTTGTAGAATCCTCCGACACTATCGGACTCATGCTTGGCGGAACATTGGTTGGCTTACTTGCAAATAAAATTTCAGTGCCAGGTTTCTTATATGTCTGGATTGCATTTCTGGCATGTATCGTTTTTGTTTTTGTTATTGAGAGTTATTTTTTCCCGGGTTTGCCGCCATTGCCTTTTCGCAGCAGTGGAAAACACGCTCAGCAAAATATAAAGCCCGAGAATCAATTAAAAAAAGTTGTTGCAACGATTAAGCATATGCCCTTTTTGAAAGGACTTATTATTATTGTGCTCTTTCAGTGGGTCTTTATGAATATGTTGGAATTTCAATTTACTAAAGCAATGGAGCAGCATGTTCGTCATGCTCCGGAATCGACCATTGCACTTCGTGATGGACACCATGCAACACCAAGTTGGTTTCAGGCTGCTGTCTTAAGTTCGCCGGAAGGCGTGCGCAACTTAGATAATTTTGATGAAGCTGTATTTGCCCGTGCCTTAACCTATGAGGAACAAGAGCGGCTTACGCAAATACTTGGATACTTTAAAGGACTTTTTCATTTCGGCGCATTAATTGTTCAAATACTTTTTTCATCCCGTCTTATTCAAGGATTAGGCATTGTCGGTGCTCTTATAATTCATCCCGTAATTATGTTGATGAGTTTAGTGGGAATGTTTTTAAAATTTGGATATGTCTCTTCTGTAGTAGGCCGTATGAACTATGAATTGACTAATGTTGTTTATAAAAATGCTTATCTTGCATCGCACTATGCATTTCCGCGGAATATTCGCGATCAAGCAGCAGAGTTTCTTGAGGGAATTGTGCGGCCAATGGGTACCATTATCGGTATGCTTTTGTTGCTCGGCATTCAGTCTTTTGTAGGCGGCAAAGAGTTAACAATGTGGATTCATGTTGTGATGATAACGATTATGATGATTGTTTTGATTGCCACGATTAAATTGCAGTCAAAATATACCGATATTAGCCGCGAGCAGCTGTTGTCTCCGCTTCCTTATCCCGAAAAATTAAATGCACTTGAAATTCTTGAACAGCGAGGCCATAACAAAGCACATGATATTTTTGTACAAATGTTCAGGATGGAAAAGCACGATGAAGAGTCGATTTTTGTGCGCGAAAGATTATTAGAGGCCCTCGGCAATGCGGGCCGCATGGAATCTTTGCCAATTCTTTTAGAAGCGCTTTACGATGCAAATGAATCGATTCGGCTTGCCGCAGCACATGCGCTTATGAATTATGAAAATATTGGGCATAAATTTACGACGCAAGCATTTTCTCACTATCGAATGATTCAGACGCTTAAAGATGTTTTTCACCGCGACAGCTCGCCCGAAGTTCGTAGTGCGGTAATGAGAGTATTTGCAATACTTCGCGAACCCGACACTATTGCCTTCCTTTTAAAAACTTTGCAGGATGCCGACGATAATACGCGAGCTGATTGCCTCTATACATTTGGACTCTTTCAAGATCCAACGGCTGCTTATTATATTAAAGAATTTTTAGACCATCCGAATCCCCGGCTGAGAGCAAATGCCATTGTTGCGCTTTGGCATTTTCCCGAATATCAGACACAGCTCGAGCCGATGATTTATGAAATGATGAAGCATAAAGATCCAACCGAAGTTGTACAAGGTATCTATGCTGCTGGTGAGGCCAAGCTGCCCTGCCGCAGACTTCTCCATCGCTTTCTTGAGGATGAACGCCCTGAAGTGCGCTTTCAAGCTGCAAAGACTTTGGCACAACTGGCCGATCTTGCCGGTTTTGATATCCTGCTCGAAGTCCTTACAACGGCCACGCCAGAGGAATTTTCTCAATTTAAACACTTCTACGAAAACATTTGCCCCAAAGCACGGCAATTATTTGAGCATGCACTTGTGCATGCAGTATCGCGTGAGTTCAATCAAATGATGCACAATTACGGCGGACGGATGATTAGTGAAATTGATCCCGATATTCTGCAGCGTCTGCGCCGCTTATATATTCTTTTAAATCAGCATGAAGAACTTTTTGCAATCGATACCGCCTTGCGCAAAGGCAGTATTGTTACTTCAACGGTATAAACTATGGAAACACTTACTATAAAATTTATTGAAGATATTAGAGACCATGAATACGAGGTTATTCAATTGCACGGCAATTTAGACGCGCATACGCTGCCTATTGCAACACGCAAAATGGATGAGCATTTGCCGAAAACCAAGCTGCCCTTCCTTATTTTTGATTTTTCGGATTGTCCTTTTATTAATAGTAATGGTATCGGTTTCTTAATGGAGATCCATATGAAACTTACCAAACGCAAGCAGCAACTTATCGTTGCAGGGGTACAAGCGAATGTAAAAGACATTTTAGAACTTGTAGGCATGCCCAAAATCGTACCTGTTTTCGACACTATTGCCCAAGCAATCGATCACATTAAAAAACGAAAATAACTATGGCGCAAAAAAGTATTTTTGGAAAACTCACTATGCGACTGTTCATAACAGTCGCGGTAATTGGAGCCGTGCTCTATGTATGGCTGCCAAATCTTCAGGAATTATTGCTGCTTCGCTTTGGTCTGGAGGATACGACGCGGCGGTATATTATTCCGGCTCTTTTGCTCATTCTTTTTTTGGTTGTCGTTGTAAATCTCTTTGTCGAAGTGCACCGGCCGCTGCACAAGGTTTTTAAAGAGATGCGCGCGATGCTTGCCGGACGGCCATACAAAAAGATTTTTACCAAGCGTACCGATGAGATCGGCGTACTTGCGTACTTTTTCAATGAAGTGACGCGAAATATCGAGCATATTTCTTTAGATTTGGCTGAGGGCAAGCGCATGTCAAAAGAACTGAATGTTGGCAGTGAAATTCAGCAGCGTATTTTGCCAAAAGAAATTCCGCATATCGATGGTTTGGATTTGTTTGGGCGCACGCGCCCGGCTTCTGAAGTCGGCGGCGACAGTTTCGATATTATCGCTAAAGGAGAAAATAATTTTATCTATGTTGGTGATGTAACAGGCCACGGCGTGCCCGCCGGTTTGATTATGGTTATGGTGAATATGCTGATGCGCACTTTTAGCGAAATTTATCAGAGCGGGTACGATATTATTGTGAATACAAACCGTGTGCTAAAGCAGCGCATCGAGCCGCGCCGCTTTATGACGAGCGTCATGCTTCGCTGGAACAGCAAAGAAAAAAAGATGTACTATACGGGTGCGGGCCACGAGCATATTTTGCTCTACCATGCTGCATCTAAAAAATGTGAGGTTTTGAAGAGCGGCGGTATTGCACTTGGCATGGTGCCGGATGTCTCTAAAATCATTAAAGAGCAGGCATTGGAGTTGGCGCCGCACGATATGGTGGTGCTCTATTCAGACGGCATTATCGAGGCCAAAAATATGAATGGCGAAATGTTCGGCTTAGAGCGGCTGACACAGCAAGTTGAAGAGTATGCGGCTAAAGCCACACCCGAAGAAGTCTTTACCAACATCTCAAAAAACTTTGCCGCCTTTGTAGGCGATGCCCCGCAGGAAGATGATATTACGTTGATTGTGGTACAGCGGGCAGAAGGATAATTAAATCCAAGTTAACCATCGTTTATACTTGCCCACTTTGCCATGCACTACATCCATGTAGTGCGCGCAGAGTTCTTTAGTAATTGGATTTTTGCGCGGAAGTTTTTTCTTTTCAATTTGGCCGATTGAGTGGAGTTCCACGGCGGTGCCGCTAAAAAAGACTTCATCGGCGTCTTGCAGCATTTTGAGCGTGAGCCGTTTTTCTTGAATAGGAATTCCCATATCTTTGCAGAGTGTCATGAGCGTATCGCGCGTGATTCCCGGGAGAATTGTATCTGCCGGCGGTGTGTAGATTTTTCCATGTTTCACCATGTAGAGATTTTCGGCGGCTCCTTCTGCAACATATCCTTTATGATCCAGCACAATTGCCTCATCAAAGCCGCGCTTCCAGGCGTATAGTCCCGACAAGGCGGCGTGGTAGTACATGCCGCTTATTTTTGTGCCGTGCGGAGCGGATGATGGTGCAATTCGTGCCAGCGGCGCCAGCGTCACCTTAATAAAGTCTCGTTTCAAATAATCTTTGAGCGGGATGCAGGCAATAATCATGTCGACCGGCGAATCGGCAGGATTTGGACCCACTTTCTGATATCCATAAAAAGCATAGGGGCGAATGTAACAATCTGAGACCTTATTCTTCCGTGCAGTGGCAATAATGGCTTCCGCAATCTGCTTTTTATTCCATGGTAACTTCATACCAAGTGCTTGTGCAGAGTGGAATATTCTCTCGACATGCGGCTGCAATCGAAAAATCGTCTCTCCCTCAGGCGTGGGATAGCTCCGAATCCCTTCAAAAAAGCCGGTGCCGTACTGCAGGCCGTGGCTCAAAATATGAGTTGTTGCCTTTGCCCAAGCTATGAATTTGCCATTTTTCCAGATATACTTAGTTTCCTGCATTATTGCCATGCTATCAGAAATAACGTATAATTCAACAAGATGGATAATAGGTCAAAGGAACATATAAAGGGGCCAATTTCGCCTGAAAAAAAGCAGGAAGGTCCGCAGAAGCCAAAAGAAATGGATGAGGTTAAGGAGCGTGCTTCCGAAGTGGTTGGTGCCGGTGTTGAAGGAGCCGAGGCCGGTACTGCAGAAACAGTCGAGACTGGTGCCGAGCGTCCGAGCGAACGGATTCGGGAAGGTGCTGGTGAGGAAGGCAGCAGCGGCGGCGGAACCGCGGCAACACAAGGTGAGGAAGAAACTATCGAAGAGATACGGGCTCGTTTACTCAAAGCACTTCCGCCACAGAAAGAGATGGTACGCCAAATTAAGCGGACTCTTTTTAAACAAGAAAAGGAACTTACTAAGCGCATGCATAAGCTTCAGCGCCGATCACATACTACAGCTTGGGAGCTTACAAATGTGGTTCGCAGACTTCGGCAAATTCAGGAATATTTTTCGATCTTGGCGCATGCTACCTATGAGGTGGTAAAGAATTTATGGCTGAAGATTGTGCACGGGGTGTAGCCATGATATTGTTCGCCTGCCGTGGAACTTACTGCTGAACAACAAGCCCTTATCGAGCGCATTCGCGTCCTCAAGCAAGAAAAGCAGGCCGTGATTTTGTGTCACAACTATCAGCGCCCCGAGTTGTATGAAGTTGCGGATTTTGTGGGAGACTCTTTGCAGCTATGTATTGAGGCGCAGAAGGTTGAGGCTCGGATGATACTCTTTTCGGGTGTGTACTTTATGGCGGAAAGTGCGGCGATTTTAAATCCGACACGCAAAGTTGTGGTGCCTACAAATAAAGCGGGCTGTGCCCTCTCGGATATGATAACTGCGGAAGCCCTTCGTGAGCGCAAGAAGTTGTATCCCGAGGCTGCGGTGGTTTGTTATGTCAATTCAACGGCTGCGGTCAAAGCCGAGTCCGATGTGTGCTGTACCTCTTCTAATGCGGTTGCCATTGTTCGCGCCATGCCGCAAAAACAAATCCTCTTTGTGCCGGATAAAAATCTTGCGAGCTGGGTGCAGAAGCAGGTGCCGGAAAAAGAAATTATTCCATGGGAAGGATACTGTCCCATTCACGAGCGGCTTACAAAAAGCTTTTTGCTCAAGGCTAAGGAAAAACACCCTAAAGCTGAAATTATCGCTCACCCGGAATGTACCGACGAAGTACGCGATACGGCAGATTACGTTGTTTCGACAAGTGGAATGATGAAAGTCGCACAAAAGAGTACGGCAACCGAGTTTATTACCACTACCGAGTGCGGCATGGTACAGCGTATGAAGCAGACCTTGCCAAACAAGAAGTTTTACAGCGTTTGCAGTGTATGTTTTGATATGAAAAAGAATACCCTGCAACGTGTGGTGGATTCTCTGGAAACAGAACAGGATCAGGTTATAGTACCTCCTGAAATTCTGCAAAAAGCGGCCTCTGCTTTTAATAGAATGTTTGCTATCATGCAGGCCCACGATTATGAACACGCTCCTTCTCGACCACAAAAAACTTCTGAAACAGGAACAAAGCGAGATATCGTTGCCATCCGTTGATCCTCATGTTACGCATCAGCATCTTTCGAGATTGATTCCTACAAATAGCGATTATTTGGAGTTGATGTTGCAATATACCTGGAAGGAGGTGCAACGAGATATGGGTGCTGACGGAGACCGTACAACGCGTACGCTCTTTACGAATGCCCGAAGAGCAACAGCACGTATTCTTGTAAAGGAAGATGGTCTTGTGGCGGGTACCCAGGAACTTGCCTTTATCGGAAAAAACTATTTTAAACCGAATATCGATGTTGAGATCGAGCTGATGAAATGCGATGGCGAACGTATAAAGCGTGGTGATGTTATTTGTGAATTAAAAGGGAGCTTACATGGAATTTTGCATGTGGAACGTGCAGTTGTTAATTTGCTTGCGAGGATGTGCGGCGTTGCAACAAAAACTGCGCGTACGATTGCAAAATTAGACGACTTAAAACGCAAGCCGCTCGTTACCGCAACACGAAAAACGCTGTGGGGTTTATTGGATAAGCGCGCAGCAGGTGTTGGGGGCGCTGCAACGCATAGGTTAACTTTAGCAGACGGCGTGTTGATAAAGGACACCCACCTGGATCCTCTCGGTCGTGACATTGCAAAAGCGATCCGCGATTTCTTCATGACTCGGCGGATTCCGCGAGGAATATATTTTTTTGAGATTGAGGTGCACTCACTGCACGAGGCGCTAATTGCGGCAGAGACTTTTTCTTCGCTCTACGAAAAGCGACTTATAACACTCCCGTGTTACATTATGTTCGACAATATGTCGGTGTCGCAGATAGAAGAGACTTTTATTCAGCTGCGTAAACGAAACCTCATGGGCGGCATTGGGTTCGAAGCATCCGGCGGCATCACAGAAGACAATATCGTCTCATATGCAAAAACCGGTGTAGATATTATTTCTATGGGATCATTGACGCATAGCGCGCGTTCGCTGGATTTGTCGTTGAAGGTACTCTAAAATAGATAGTAATGAGGTATGAACCACTCCCCCACACGATTTTTTTAATGATAATCTTGATGATTATCATTTCTTTTCTTCCGTTTGATTTTGGATCGAAACCCCTCATTGGTATGTTTGCATTAAACCCTTTTTTTTATTTTGCTAATTTGTTGTGGGGTATTTTATTAGTTCTTAGCGTGAAATTCTGGATGATTTTAGTATTAGCTATAGGAGTTTTGTATATATTAATTTCACTTTTTTGGAAATTAGTTTCGTGGAAATATCCCTTTCTGAATAAGGATATATTTGTGGGCAGCATGATTTTTATCTTAGGATTCGCTTTGATTTTGGTGGGCAATTATTTTACATGGTATGGTTGTTCTGACAAATTTCCTGCAGATGGTTTTTGCTTTGTATATGGTAGTTTTTTCTATGTTGCATCACTTCCTATTTTAATTGCTGCAATGGTCATGTATGGACGCGGAAAGCATTTTGAGATAAAAAACAGCACAAGAAATTAATTGCAATACTTTTCACTTACCCATGAGATGCAGATGAATGTGAAAAACCTCCTGTCCCCCCTCTTTTCCTACATTCCACTGCAGCTTGTATCCCGGAGAATTTAGCTTCGCCGCAAGCTCCTTGGCCACGTAGGTCAAATGCCCAATGAGCGGACTGTCCGTATCTGTAATATCTGCAATGGTTGGAATATGTTTTCGCGGCACCACTAAGAGATGTACCCGCTCTTTAGGATGAATATCATGAAAAGCAACGCACTGCTCATCTTCGTACTCCCGCTTTGAAGGAATTTCACCGGCAATGATTTTGCAAAAGAGACACGCTTCCATGTAGTTATTCTACGCACTCCGCACCGTCTCTGCAATATTGGAGGATTTCTTTGCAATCTCTTCGAGTGCATTTAAGACATCTATAAAGGCATGCATGGTGGCGAGTGTTGTCTTGTGCGAGGCAAAGCGTGACTGGATTTTTTTGCGTATTCCGTCACGCAGCGTGCGAATCTCCTCATATCGTGTCATAACGTTTTCTGCTGTTTTTCTGTCGGGTTTATGAATAAGTATTTGCACTTTTTGAATAACCGGATCGAGCGCCTTAAAGAGGTTTCGCAAGTCCCGCTTGTCGAGTGGTGAAAAATGAATATCTTCACGGATTTTTTCGTTCGCAATTTCACTCATTTTCATAATGTAGTCGTTCATGCGCGTGAGTTCGTGTAAAATGCGAATGGTGCGGGCGAGTTGTTGTGATTGCGCCTTAGTTAGATTTTGTTCAGCAAGTTTTTGTAGGTAGTGTGTAATACGATATTCATACTGTTGCACTTGTGCACCAAGTTCGAATAAGAGTGATGGATCGAGCTTTTGCTTCGTGAGAAAATTCGTTTCAATCTTTTTAAGATATCCGCAAATTTGACTGTGCATATCACTGAGTGCGCGATCCGCTTGGTCGAGTGCAGTGCCTGGATCGGCAAGTGAGGTTTCGTCTAAGTAGGCAAGCTCTTCGCGTTTTTCCGGCCTGCCGAAAACAAAGTACTTAGTACTCGCTGCAATATAGGGAATGAGCGGTAGTGCGATAACAGAAATGGCAATGTTATAGAGCGTGTGTGCATTAGCAATAAGCCGTCCGGTACTGGCATTCGGCGCCAAAATATTTACGAGATCTTGAAATTGAGCCAAGAAGAGAAATGCAATGATGG
>Ga0066640_10000147_pt1 | contig 38334 bp, 33 predicted proteins | sample CryGeyCG2114_020_2_FD_59505 | JGI IMG/M metagenome (GOLD analysis project Ga0066640, IMG submission 59505) | Groundwater microbial communities from aquifer - Crystal Geyser CG11_big_fil_rev_8/21/14_0.20 | ecosystem: Environmental > Aquatic > Deep subsurface > Groundwater | place: USA: Utah... | reverse complement strand
CAAAGAATTGTCATTCTACTTATTGGTGACGGTTCAATTCCGCCGGGCGTTCCGGAGCCAAAGGAGAAAAGAATTACATTGAAATTGCGCGCGCCAATGAAGGAGCATTTGATTCAGGAAGATGACGCGGCGTTTGTTACAGCCGTGGATAAAACAAATCCAGACTCAACAACTCAATATCTCCGTGATTTTGAAGAAGTTGATAATTTGGACCCGGAAGTAATTGAACGCAGAGAGCAGCAACGTAGAGAATTGCTTGCTGAAATGATGCCGGAATATCATTCTCGTGCATCACAGTATGCGAGCCATGCTGAGGATACAGAATGGAAAAAAGATACTGTGAAATTTTTAGCTGATTTTGTTCGAAAGTTCGAAAATGATTTTTCACCTTCTTCAATGCGCGAAGCTCTTGTAGAAGATGATGGGTTTTATGATTTTTTGGCTAGAGCGGTTGCCGGCCGGGAAGATACGGATAGACTTAGTACTGATGAGATGGTGAGAGTTATGGCGGAGTATCGACGTTTTACAGAACTCTTTGATGAAATGTATCCCGAAGAACTTCAGAAATCTGAAAAAATGAAAAATACAAATTCGACCGGAAATTCTGAAATAGTATTGGCCGAGGCAAAACAAATGAAAGATGATGATTTTTAATTTGGCTGAACTATAGTTCGCCCGTCCAAATTGGTCGTAAAGTTATACCGTTCAGGCGGCCATCGTCATCAGTGCATTTGGTGGCAGCGATGCGCAGAGTTTCTACTAATCCTATGATGTCTCGATCGATGCATTTATAGGGAAGTTCATCGCTCCAATATGTAGCCGTAGGATCCCCGGGAGTATGACACTCTAATAGCAAGAGGCGCATTTCTCCTCCAATACATGATTCTGCTATGCGCCTGCTGATATCCTGAACGGGATTTGTGGTTGCCTCGAGGTTCCGCTGGTTCGTTTCTGAACCGGCTTCGAAGGCTGCCAGAGCGGTAATGCATGCAAGTGTCGCAAATGTGCTTTTTTTCATAGGAGCTATATTAGCATTTTATGAATTTCTGTCAAGTCACTTCATCTCTATCGCCGTTTCTCCGCCGTTCAATGTACAGGCACTATCGAATAATCTCAGCGTTGTTTCAAAGCTGGAGCTGCAAGATGATGTGAGAGGGAGAACTCCAACTGCCATATCGCTCTTGCGATTACAGTATGCAATTACGGGCGCACCTTGAGAATTCGCGCAATCCGAGAGTACGGTTGCAACCGTCATTTGTACGGGATCGTGAACTGCCTGAATAGAATAACTTTTGCACGCCGGTGCCGTTAGTAATGCTGCAGCAGCTAAAGCTATTTCTTGTAGTCGCATAGATGGGAGTGTTAGAGATCTAAAAAGTTCCGTAGCATCTGTTTGCCAGTGGGCGTGCCGATGCTTTCTGGATGAAATTGAATACCGAAAAGCGGGGTATGTTTATGAGCTATGGACATAACAAGCGATTCATCCGGTATGAGGCCTGTTATTTCCAGTTCGTAGGGCATAGATTCGCGCTCTGCAATAAGTGAATGGTAGCGCATAGCTTCAATTTCGCCCGGCAAGTCGCGAAAGAGTGGTGTGCCTGTATCTATTTTTACCCTGCTTTTTTTGCCGTGAACCGGCTGGGGCGCGCGAACAATTTTTCCGCCGAGTGCGTGCACAATTGCCTGATGCCCAAGACAGACACCAAGAATCGGGAGCCGCCCCATGCACTTTTTAATAATATCGATGCAGTTGCCCATATCTTCAGCAACTTCGGGGCGGCCTGGTCCCGGCGAAATAATAATATGAGAGATGCCGTCGTTCAGAATTTCATCTGCAGTGATTGCATTGTTTTTTACAACAAGCGGTATCTTCTCGAGTTCGCTGACATATTGCGAGAGAATGTAGGTGAAGCTATCGTAGTTATCGATGATGAGCGTTTTCATATGCGAGGCCAGAAGTCTTAGGAGATTAGGATATCATTTTGAAAGCTGTATAGGATATGCAATGTGCCTGTAGGGTGGGGAATTTGCATTCTGTATGTGCTATCGAGTGCTCTATGCCGCTGCGAGCAAACGTGACCAGTCAGTATCCGGCAATTCTTCCTGAGTATCATTTGTTGTAATGCATGTTCCAATTTGGCAGATATGATTTGGATCAAAACCACAGCAGCCGCTGATGTATTGCAGATCATAGCGCTGTGCAATTCCTGCAAGGAAACGGGACATGCCGCGGGAATCGACCAGTCCGCGAATATGTCCGGTTGTGGTGCCAACACCATCCAGTTGATCGACTGGAAATGAAGACGCATTGGGTGCGGCAGAAATGACACGATCAATTTTGCTGCGCACTTGTGCGAGAGCCAGCGCCAAGCCTTCTACGGGGCAACAATTAAATCCATATCCAATCGGAAGTCTATCGCTTGCACGGTCTATCGCGTGTATCGCTTCTAATGGCGATTCACCGCTGAGTAAATTGCCATTATGATCAATAACAAAGCTAATGAGAGTTGGGACTGCTTGTTTGCGTCTTGTGCCAGGCACCCTATGATTTTTTGCTGCCAAAGCAATTCCTATGGCTTCTTCAATTGTATTAACAGTTTCACTTAAAACAAAATGTGGTTCATGTTCCGCGGCTGCGGCAAATTGATGCTGATGAAATTCTTGTGCCGAGTGTCTGTCCGGCGCTTCCTCCGGTTTATAGCAGTCGCCCTTGGGCCCAAGCGAGATAGATATCTTTGCATCGTTTGTGAGGCGCCTGGCTGTTATTGCGTTACGTGCAATACTTACTTTTTTGCCAAGTCTGTTTCTAAAATCGTCTATTTTTTCTTGTGTAACATGCCCATGGTTTAAAACTGCCCGCTCCGGGAAGGTATGCGTAACAACCGTACGGACCCCTGCATCGAGATGCAGTTCAATGACGCCTTGAAGTACTTCGGGATAGAGCGGTTCGGTAAGTACCGCATCCGGCGCTGTAAGTTGTGGCACGCACTGCGCTGTAGCATACGCTTCAATGGCAGTCTGGTGCGGCCCTGAATATAGTTTTGGTGACATGATTGATAAAGTTAAGACATAAAAAAATCCCCTCGCTTTCTGCGGCGAAGGGTCTGTGTCTTAGGGAATATTATTGTACCCTTAACACTTCGGCCCTTGCCGCACAAGCATAGACATCATCATCATTGATGAGCTTTGGCTGCGTGCAATTTGGGCAGAAGTTGAATTCATGTACAGGAGAATTATATTGAGAATGGAGTTAAAGTCAAGTCCGATGCGCGCTAAGGAGATGCTACGAATCTTGCATAAGGGAAGGGGGATTTGGTCAAGTTGAGATTTTTGAAGCGGCCTTAAAAACGGTTATAATTTTGCCATTATTTTTTAACCCCTGATGCCATGATTAAATTCATGATTGATGGCGGTGCAGACTGTGAGGGCGAGATGGATGATGAGTAACCGCCCCGTTTGCAAGATATTGCGGGGGAGGCTCTTGCCTATTTGGACGGAAGTCGACCCCCGCGTATTTTATTGATAAGCTCGCTGCGTCTCAAAACCGGCAAAGCCGGATTTTGAGCCTTGCTGCGCGCTCGCGCCATGCGCTCGCATTTTTTCTCTATGACAACCACAACAAAAAAGCGGCCAACATTACAAGAGGTAGATAATTTTCCGCTTCCGGAGCTTATGATTCCGCGGCTTGTTAAAGAGCTGGGATATTCTGAAGCGGATGCTCAGATGGTAGTGCGCGAAGCAAAGCGCATGCTCTATTTACGTGCATCGGGTGCGCGGACCGTTTCTCCTTCGCTTAAAGTCGATGACGGCTGGCACACCATGCTGATGTTCACGCGCTTTTATAAAGATTTTGCAAAGTTTATCGGTGGCTTTGTACACCACAATCCGACGCCACCGCGTAATGGTGATGAGCAATCTAAAGGTGATAGCGAAGCATATGCATACACCAAGCAGGCATACCGCGAGATTTTAGGTGTGGAGCCGGATGCTAGATGGTGGCCGTGAGCTGAGCAAAAATTATTGATGCAGTATGCACACAGGTAAGATCGAAAGTTTTTTGGCGTTCTTTTCTGTAAGAATGATATTCATTGAAGAATTGGAAATAGATTTTTTTTAGTGCTTGCTAAATTGTTTACAACAATGCCACCGCATCCGCCGCAAGATGCACAGCCGGCGCGAGTTTGCTGGATATTTTTTGCAATAGGTGATGAGCTTATTTTTTCTTCAATAATTTGCCGAGCCGCGATGAGATCATCTGGATTTGTAAGCGGGAGTGAGGGGTCTGCATCAAACTGGCCATCGGCCCAGCGAACCGGGATGGGTTCGGGAACGACACCTACGTCGATCATTCTTTCTAAAGCTATACGCGTCGCCTCAAAAGGTTCAAGTCCTACAATAAGTGAGCTGGTAACATTACCGGGTTTAAAAATTTTGACTGCCCGTCTGACGTTATCCCAAAAATTTTGCTGCAATAGACGAGCTTTGCCTGGTACAAAGCGATTTTGTGCTTCTGGAGAAGCGCAATCGAGAGGCATCATGAGTGTATCAAGACCATTATCGCGAAGTTGTTGCATGCGCTCAGCAGCATTCGATGCATAGGGATTAATTTCGAGAGCAAGACCGGTGGATCCAATTGATCGTTTAATTTCTGCAACGTCATCAATGACTTCGTCGGCTTCTGTTGTAGCGCCTTGAATGCCGGTGGCAAGTGTTAGATTGTTGTAACTTGGCCGTTGGCCTTGGGCTAATGCGAATGTCTCTAATATTTCGCGAACTGTCCGCTGCCGATTTGCGATTCCTCCTTTTAAGCTGCAAAAGGTGCATGCATTTTTTTCATCGAATAAAGCACAGCGTGTTGATCCGATTATGCCAACAAGATTCGAAGCGCCGTGTTGTTGCAATACACTGATTGCGGGCGCACCGCTGGAAAGTTTTTCTAACGACCACGGCGGTACTTTTAATGCTCTTCCTGTTGTTTCAAAAGTTCCGCTGCTATTGCGTAGCTTAAATGTACCATCCGAAGCATTGATCATTTCCATTTGTACTGAGGAATACTCTGCTTGTGATGCGAAGGTATTAATGTTTGTAAAGCGCGAGCCCGCACCGGGAATGGCCACAAAACTGAATGTCCCAAATCCCAAGCCGCCGCGTTTTTGACCTGTTGGATTTTGGCGCGCTAAAAGTGCAGCACGATCTTTTTCGGCTGTGCGCGCACCGATCGAGGTCAGAATTGCAGTGAGGTTTTCTGCAGTTGGTTCTGGACATCGTATGGATTTCATAAAAGGAAAATTGTTATAAATAAAAAAAGCGCCCTCTGCGCAGGGGCGTCATACAAGCCGGTTTGCTGTTGAGTTTACTTCTTGCGACTCAGCAGCAGCTTGTATCCGCCCATGCCATGATGGATCCAATGGGCAACGCGGGTGATGGTAGCTGTGCTTGAACCGGTCTGTTGTGCGATTTTGCGGTAGGGAACTTTCTTATTGATCTGTTGCGCAACTTGCCAGCGCTCTGCCATGGCATTGAGTTCGGAAAAAGTACAAAGATCGCGGAGGAACTGTTTTGCTTCGGCACTGCTCTTCAGCTGGGCCACAGCATCGAACAGTTCTTGCATCTGCTTGTTATTGAGTTCGGGTTCCATATCCATAGCGTTTTAATGTGCTAAAACATTAATATGTAATAATTTTCTTGTCAAGAGTAAGTTTATATTTCGTCTTATATACCTGTAACCTATACTATTAGTAATGTTTCAATTTCTCTTCAATCTCTTCTCTCATTATGCGCATCCCTTTGAAAAAAAGGCGGATCGTTTTTTTAGGAGTGTGCGCTCAACAAGCAGCTCGCGGGGCGTCCAGAAAAAGCTGGAAGGGCTTATGCAGGAGAATTTAGCGGTGCTGAATTTGTGGCTCGAGAAGCGGTATAAAAATTACAAATATTTGAACAAGCGGACGCGGCGGAAAATGTATAAGGATCTTGAGCTTCTTAAACAGGCATTTGAACGCTTTACGAATGAGCATACGGTACAGCCTTCTGCAATTGCACATACTCTGAAAATTTTGCACCTCAAAATGCCGCCGGATATGGATAAGATGATCTATCTTGCAAAGATGATGCACTATTTGCGCCCCGGAGCTCATTACGAGTATCAAGCCGGTGCGAATTTCGGCAAATTGCTCCGCGATCCGCGTCATCAAAAATTAATTGGGGATTGTAATCAAATAGTTACACTCTATGTTTTTTTGTATGCGCAGAAATATCCGGTGGGGGATTTGCATATTAAGTTGCTGCCCGAGCATGTGTGTCTGCATTTTCAGGGTGTGGATATTGAGGCAACGAATGGCACATTTCAAAATTATAAAGATTTTGAGGCCTTGCTGCCTATTACCGAACTGATTCCAACGAATTTATTGGATATTGCCGATATTGAGGCGCAGCAGGCACACGTTGATCCGCGTGCTGTTGTTAAGGCCGCACAACTGGCAGTTTTGGTAAGTTCGCAGCGAAGTATTGTTGAGCGTAATCTTAAAATTGCATATCGAAATTTGGGAATTTTGCTCATGCATCAGCACGAATATGAATCTGCAATTTTTTACTTTGCAAAGTTGGGAGATCACGATTTGATTACTGCGGCAAACCATAATGCCGCCATCTATTTTTTAAAAAAATACAAGTATAGAGAGGCGCTGCACTATGCACTGAAAACAAAAGATTTTGAATTGGAACGTGCAATATATTTAAAGCAGTACAACTTGCTTGCACAAAAGGTGGAGGGTGTTACAACGGTTTCGGCAGCCCGCAACAAGCGCTCGATTTATAGAAAAATGCGCGATTTGGCGCGTAAGGCAAAAGATCGGGAACTGGAAAAATCGATTCAGAAGATTTTAGATGATATTAGATAGTAAGTGCCGGCGTTCAGCGCACCTGTCCGCTGCCGCGCAAAATCCACTTGTAGCTGGTGAGTTCGCGCAATCCCATGGGGCCGCGCGCATGCATTTTTTGGGTTGAGATGCCGATTTCTGCGCCGAGTCCAAATTGTGCGCCGTCGGTAAAGTAGGTGGAGGCGTTGGCGTACACCGCGGCTGCATCGATTTCGCGCAGGTAGCGCTCGATATTTTTTTGATTGTTGCTTACGATCGCTTCGCTGTGCTTGCTTGAATAAGTTGTTACGTGCTCGATCGCTTCATCTATGTTAGAAACGGTTTTGATTGTCATTTGTAAAGATAGCCACTCGTGGCCAAAGTCTTCGTCCGTTGCCGGGAGCAAAAGTTCGTCCGGATAATAACCTTTGAGCGCCTGATGGCTCATGATGTCAGCGTGGATTATTACTTTGTGTTTCGCCAGCGGTGCACATATTTCTCGAATATCCGGAATTTTCATTTTGTTCATAAGTATACAATCTACGGCATTGCAGACACTCGGCCGCTTTACTTTTGAATTTTCTATAATATCGCGGGCCATGATGGTATCGGCTCCTTCATCAACATAGATGTGCACAATACCGGCGCCGGTCTCTATAGTTGGCATCTTTGCATGTTCACGTACAAAGTTAATAAGATTCTGGCTGCCGCGGGGAATGACTAGATCGATATATTTGTCGGCATTCAAAATTGCTTCCACCGCTTCGCGCTCTGGAGGTGCGAGATAGCAGACCTTGGTGTCAATGCCGTGCTTTTGCAGTACCGTGTGGATGAGATATGTGATCGCTGCATTGGAATCTTTGGCGTCGCTGCCGCCTTTGAGCACACAGGCGTTACCGGATTTAAAGCAGAGCGCAAAAACATCGAATGTTACATTGGGCCGCGCCTCATAAATCACTCCAATAACACCAATCGGCACGGTCGTTTTTTGCAGATGCAGACCGCTGGGAAGATCGCGCTCTTCTAAGATAATGTTAAGCGGAAAGGGGAGTTGCGCCACATTACGAATGTCATTTGCGATAGTGCGCAGTCGCTCTTCGGTAAGTTTGAGCCGGTCATATTTGGGATCGTTTGTCTCCATGCGCGCCAAATCTTTTTTGTTGGCTTCTAAAATTGTCTGCACATGCTCCGGCGCCTCAGCTGCATCGGCAAGTGCATGTAAAATCGCATTAACGTTCTCCTCATCCAGCTGGATAAGTTTTCGGTTTGCGGATTGCACTGCGGCCAGTTCCGTATCGAGATTCATGGATTGTAGTATAGAGGAGCACTTCTTAACTCTGCAACCCGTCGATCAATCTTATACTTTTTGTGTGTTGGATCAGGTTCACTCAATACGCGCCAATTACTCGGCAGATTCTCTTCATTTTCTATAAATCCGGCTTGCACAAAGCGCTCATGCCCAGTACACAGTGCGACGATGAAGTTTGGATCGTGATTTTTTCGCAGCGCAAACCGGCGCGTGTGATGGTAGATGGTCGCCGGTTTGTTGCAGTTGGAAAATTCACACGTGCCACCAGAGCGCGCATTGATAATCGCGTGCACCACAGCCGGAATATAGCGCGTGGTGATGTTGTGAGTTTCTTTTGTATCCTCTTCTTGCTGTGTGCAATTTTTACAAGTTTCAACAATTTGTTTGTGCTCTGTTTGCTTCGTGTGGCCGTTGCTCTGTTTTGATTCAAATTGCTCTGCAAACTTAGCCATCACCTCATTCCAACTCAGCGGTTGTTTGCATTCTTGTTCGAGTTGTTGCTTGATGAGTCGCATTTTGCGCTCGATGTGCGGATGGAGTTTGAAAGATAGGTTATTCCAATTGAGCGGATGATTTGGGGCGTATGTTGGTGCCAGATTTTTATCGGAATGTCCGTTTTGATTGCAGTCTTGCCAAATAATACTGTTATTTTTTGCATTACTCACGTGAGAAGTTTTTTTGATTTGTTGAACATATATCTCAAGTGCGCGTGTGCTGAGCTGCAGCGATTTTTGAGCTAGATTGGCGTCATTAATTGTTGAAGCAATTGAGGCAATTTTTTCAAGTTTGCTCCAGCCGACCTTACCATTTTCAAGAAGACTTTTCAGTGCCGGCTTATCTTTAAAGTTTTCTCCTAGATTAAGGACTTTGTTAATTGACGCTTCACTCAGCCCACCTAATTGCTTCGCAAACTCATAAATAGAGTGGAAGCCCTTCTTTTTATAGAGTTGGCGTCGCTGCACCTCTGGCAAAAGCCCCGCGAATTTGCGGGCCCATGTGCGAGCATTGAGTCCATAGTTTTGGCACTTTTTGTAGAGCTCCGAATCGGTGAGGTCTGCTAAGTGCTGCTCCGTTTCTGAGATTGATGCTCTTGAAGCAGGGGCCTTAAGGATATCATTATGTACTGCAGGCATATGTGATGGGGATTTATGAGTATGAATATATACTCATATGATAATGCCGGTTTTCTTTTCTGTAAAACAAATACTGTTGTTTTAGAGTGTCGACAATTCGTTAGGGATTGTGTAACATAGTTGCCAATCCGCGGTGGATTATTCCCACTCTACTCATGCGACAAAATCTGCTTCTCATTAAAGGCTACGGTCCGCCACACGCTGACCGCTTTCAACATCACGAAGAAAAAATTGCAAAATCTGCAGGGCTGCATGTTTTTTATCCGCAAGATGTTCCGGATTTCGTGGATGGCGCCCGCCCAACAGTTGAAGTTTTTTGCGAATTTTTTAGAAAGCTTATTCAAGAAGCCGGGCTCGAACCGGATCGTACGATCGTTTTGGCGCACAGCCTTGGTGGCAATGGATGGTTGCGCATTCTCGAAATGCAAAAAGAGATGCGCGAATGCCTTACGGTTCTTATTGGGACACCATTTAAAAATAAAACCGGTCTGGATGAGATTGCAGATTTTTTCCCAAACCCCAAGCTCAATTTAACTCGTGAACAGCGGCGCAATATTTTAGTTGTCGGCTCAGATAATGATAGAGTTATTCACGAGCGCCCATCGGTGCTTGCGCGGAGATTGCAAGTGGAACACGTTGCGGTGCCTGGCGCCGGTCACTTTATGCCTGCAGCACTTCATCAAAAAAGGGATGAGATGGATTTAGGAAAGGAGTGGTCAAATGTGCGCGGTTCGATTGGCAGGCGATTTTTGCCGTATTGAATTTTGCGTGCTTTGCGGAAATGATCGCCTCTACATCTTCTTCATCTCATCACTTCTTTTTAGCGCGGCATCCACTCCGGCGTTTAAGATTTTTTCCATGCCGTGTTCTTCAAAGGTTGCGATTGCGCGTTCGGTAACGCCGCCTTTACTGCACACAGCGCGGCGCCATGCTTCGGCATCGCGGGAAGCATGGGCGGCCCCCGCCGCACCGTCGTTAGCCCCCTCCGCACCAGCTGCCAACAGCGCCGCCGAGCCAATATATGTTCCTTCTGCCATTTTGCGCGCGTCATCTTCCGAAAATCCAAGTGTACGCGCTTTTTTGGTTAACAATTCTGTCAGATAAAAAAAGTAGGCGGGGCCGCAGCCGGTAATTACACTGAGGCGATCCAGTCCATCTTCATCATCGACCTGTACTGCTTCTCCAACTGCTTCGAGCATGTGCTGCACATATCTTTGATCTTCTTCGGTCGCGCTGTTAGAGGCTACCCATCCGGTTACACCTTTGCCAACTTGCACACCAAGATTCGGCATAATACGCACCACGCGTGCCGAATCTGTTGCAGCAGAAATTTTTGCGATCGGTACTGCGGCCATCATAGAAATGAGCAGTTTCGTTGTGAGTGCCCCAGCACCTGTTTGCCGAATCAACTCGTCAAACGCCTGCGGCTTCACCGCAATTAAAACCGCATCCACTTTCTCTAACATCTCGCCCGGCTCGTTATAAAAATTTTTTGCACCAATTGCAGCCATTTTCTCATTGTGCTTGTCACACAAATACAAATCTTCGTGCCCTAATTTTTCTGCCAATCCCTTATAAAATGCGCCGCCCATATTTCCTGCGCCAATGATGCCGAGTTTCATAGGAAGTAAGTTACTTTATAAACAAATAGTCATAGTGCACCAGTTCTTTTTTCCCTTTCTGCCCAAGATATTCGCGTGCCCGTCCGGAATCGTACTGCGCCATGCCAATCCCAATTTGCGTTCCTTTTTCATCGCAGATTTTTATCACATCGCCCTTCGCAAATTCACCTTCAATTTTAATACACCCAACCGGCAGCAAACTCATAATTTTTTCTTGCGAGCGTAGTAGTTCAGCAGCGCATGTATTAACCAATACAGAACCCTTTTCATTCCCTTCCGCGTGCGCAATCCAGCGCTTCATCCCGCTTGCGTGCTTGTTTGTAACAAAGCGTGTGCCAACCGGCTTGCCGGCAAAGATATCCCGCAAAGTATTTTGATCTTTTCCATTTGCAATGTGCGTCACAATGCCAAGTGTCGAAAGCTTGCGTGCAATACGCGACTTTGTAAGCATACCACCGCGGCCAAAGGACGATTTGCGCGGAGAGATAATTGATTCAAAATCGGTGCGCTTGGCATCGATTTCCGGAATAACACGCGATGCAGAATCATGCGGATCGCCGTCAAAGACGCCGTCGATATTACTCAGAATAATCAGCGCATCTACATTCATCATAGCGGCAATCAGCCCCGCAAGCTCGTCGTTATCGGTAAACATAAGCTCGCTAATGGCAATGACATCATTTTCATTCACAATAGGAATAACCGCGTTGTGCAGCAGCGCCTCAAAACAATTTTGCATATTGAGGTAGTGTGTACGGTCACGGAAGTCTTCTTTAACGGCAAGCACCTGTGCAACCGTAAGATCGTGCGAGCGGAAGAGTTTGGTGTAGGTGTCCATGAGAGGAATTTGTCCTACTGCGGCCAAAAGCTGTTGATGAATAACGGCGGCCGCTTTTTTTGGTTTTAGCAATGGCCGGCCCGCACCAATTGCACCGGACGATACCATAATTACATCGGCTCCGCTCTTTTTAATCGTGCCGATTTGCTCGACAAGATGGGCCATGACATCGGTATCCAAAAGGCCGTTATCGCGAGTGATAACATTGGTGCCAATTTTAATAACGATTTTTTTGTATGCTGGTTGGGCGATCATGCAGCCATACTATACTATATTATTGCGCCTTTCGCGGCTCCTTCGCTATTTCGAAAAGATCACCAATAACTTCTCTCAGCTCCGCCATTTCTCTTTCTTCATGTTGGCGCGTTTCTTCGGCAATTTGTGCTTGCAGCTCGCGCTGGGTCTCTTTGATGATTGCGATTGATTTGTCTTGTACAGGAATTTCTTCCGGGGATTCTGCTCCGGCAATGCACTCGAAGAGTGCATGCGCATTGGGATAATCTTTGCGCAGCGCGGCAAGATCTGCGCGTTGAGTTTGACTAAGATTTTCGTCAGTAAGATCCCCAATTAAACCTGCAAATTCTCCGCTCAGTATTTGTAGCGCGATTTTTGGATTATAGAGTGTCGCCATACGAACAAGAAGTTCGCGCAAAAGGCAGGTATCTTGCAATACGCCCACAACTTCAAAATTGGGATCATCCGGCAGCGGATCGATCTCTGGATTGCTGACGAAATCGATAATATCTGTAGGATATGGATCGCTGATTTCCAGGAGAAGCTGAAGTACTCGCTGCAAGGCCCTGCCATGATTTTGTGCTATTGCAATAACATTTTGTTCATTTTTTCCGAAATAGACAGCGGCCTGCTCATTGTAGCCCCGATCACTTTGAATCTCGGCATATGCATCGTGAAGAAGTGACAGGCGACCTTCAAGAGTTTTTGCAAGGCTTGGATTTTCCATGCCTTTAGAATACTATTTTTTTCTCTTTTGTCGAATTTTATTTACTACCCCCTCGGCAATCTTCCGCTCTTCATCGGTTGGAATGACCAGTACGCGCTTTTTGGGGAATTTTGGAAAATATTCGAGAATCCAGCGGCGGAGGTAGTGCGCGCCAACGCCGGTACCGGCGGTAAAGACAATGCAGTCGAGACCTTTGAGCGCTGCTTGATAGGCACCGATTTGCTTTGCAATTCGATAGGCAAACCAGTGGAGTGTGCGATGTGCGGCGCGTTTTTTGGTTGCGCTTTTTTTGCCTCGGTACGCCGCCCATAAATCGCGCACGTCAGAACAAATTTCCGAAACACCCAGCAACCCCGACTTTTTGTTTAACAAATTTTCTACCTCGTCCGGCTTCATGCCCTTCTCAATCAAATAAAAAATAATTGCAGGATCGATGTCGCCGCTGCGTGTGCCCATGGGAATTCCTTCGAGAGGTGTAAATCCCATGCTCGTGTCGATGACGCGGCCGTTTTCTATTGCAGCGACAGAGCAGCCGTTACCCAAATGGCACGTTACCGTTCGTTTTGTTGCCGTTGCGCCTAACTTCTTTCGTGCCTCTTCAAAAACATACTGGTGACTGGTTCCATGAAAACCGTAGCGCCGAATTTTTCCTTTTGTGTAGTACGAGTAAGGGAGTCCATACAAGTATGCGCGTTCGGGCATGGTTTGGTGAAAGGCGGTGTCAAAGACGGCAATTTGCGGCACATTGGGAAATAATTTTTGGCAAGCTTCAATTCCCGCAACATTTGGCGGATTGTGCAGCGGAGCGAGCGCGCTTAATTTTTTAATTTCGCGCAGTACGCGTGCCGTAATTTTTATTGGCTCGGTATATTTTTCGCCGCCGTGCACTACGCGATGGCCAATAGCATCTATTTTGAGCTCGCCATTTTTCAGTGGCAACTCACGAATAACCTTGCGCACGATCTTTTCAAAATTTGTAATAGCCTTGCCGTGATTATCAAAGTGGCCTTGGAAAAGCGACTTGAGACCGCGGCTTTCAAACAGTTCATGTTTGAGAGACGAGCTGCCGGCATTTAAAACTAGAATTATCATGTTAGTTTGCTATTAAATGCTGAGGAACTACAACGTCTTCCGCAGCTTCTACCGAAGTAATCGCAGCCAAATTTACAATATCATCGACACTGCAGCCGCGCGATAAATCGTTCACCGGTTTTTTTAATCCCTGCAAAATAGGACCAATAGCCTGGGCCCCCGCCAAACGCTCCACAAGCTTATATGCAATATTCGCCGCCTCTAAATTTGGAAAAATAAGAATATTCGCGCGGCCGGCAAGTTTAGACTTAGGACACTTTCGCGCTGCAACTTCGGGCACCAGCGCGGCATCTACCTGCATTTCACCCTCGCACAGGACATCCGGCATATGGTGCTGCACCATAGCCGTGGCTTCTCGCACCTTATCGACTCGCGGATGATCCGCCGATCCCATGGTAGAAAACGAAAGCATCGCAATGCGCGGCTCTAAACCAAAGCGCCGTGCGGTCTCCGCGGTATCCATGGCAATGTCAGCCAGCTCGTGTGAGTTTGGCTCAATGTTGACCGCACAATCTGCAAACAAGAGCAGCCGGCCCTCCAGCACCATAAAAAAGAAGCCCGAAACTTTGTGAAATTTTTCTTTTGTTTTGATGATTTGAAATGCGGGACGCAGGGTGCCGCCGGTTGAGCCCACAGCACCGGAAATCATCCCGTCGGCATCGCCCAGCTCCACCGCCATCACGCCAAAATAATTCGGATCGCGCAGCCGCTCGCGCGCCTTTTCTGCTGTCATGCCTTTATTTTTTCTCTTTTCAACTAGCGCAGCTACATAGCGCTCCATGCGCTCACTTTCTGCAGGATCAAAAATCTGGACGCGCTCCCGATCAAAAATCTTTTCAAGATTCACGCCGCTGTGCCGGCCCAATTCGACTATCTTTTCCTGATTTCCAACTAAAATTGAGCGCGCCGTCTCTTCCTCGGCAATTTTTGCCACCGCCGCCAGCACCCGCTCATCTTCACTCTCTGGAAAGATGATGCGCGCCGGATACTGCCGCGCCGAACGGCGAATAAGTTGGAGAAAAGAGAGCATAAAAGTTCTTATCATTATACCGCAAAAGAAGCTTATTGCCTAACGCCGCCGCTTAAGTATCATCCCGGCTACCTCTGGGGATTTCACTCTGAATCTTCTAAGTTCGGTGCCTCGCTTTTGTTTTCATTCGCGCTCTCGTCCTCTTTGACGCTCGCTTCTTCATCTTTTCCTATTTTATCCACCGCATCTACTGCCTCTTTTACTTCGGTTGCCGCCTCTTTTACCTCGCGTGCGGCATCACGTACTTCATCGATGCGCTCAGTGACCGAACCTTTTGTTCTTTCATATTGTTCGGTTACCGCATCGGCCTTTTCTTTTACAACGTTTACAGCATTGCCGCCGCGTCCTAAAATTTTTGCCCGAAGCTCAGGCAAAATTTCACATCCGCTCAGCCCCAAAAGTCCGGCAAGCAAAAAAGTAGATACAGAAAATCTGAAGAGAAGCTTCATAATAGTATTATACTATATCTTTGAGATCTCCTTGCCACGAATTCAGAAAATTCCGCATATCGAGAATTTCGTTATGAGAAATTTCGTCGCCAGAAGTCATTTGCATACGTAAGCGAAAGGTATCTTCTGGAGATTGAGCCGGAATAAGTTCGAGACTTACAAATGCTTGCGAAGCGCATCCTCCACAGACAACAAAAAAGAGAGAGCTCAATCCGTTTGCCATTAAGACAATAATATCCTGCTCTTTAAATTTCGCTTTACAAAAAGGACACGTATGCTCTTTACGAAACTGACTGATAACCTGTTTGAGAAGTTTTATTGGCATAACTATATCTATTTTAAACCGAATCATCTTTTATGAAAAGAGAAGCGGGAATTTCCCCTAAGAATAAGGGAAATCCCGCCACTCTTTACGGGTACACTTGTTATGGAAGTGTCACGGCAAATGTCGGACTTTGCAGGGTAACAGGGAGTGAATAGTTGTTTGCGGCGACATTGCCGAATTGATAGGTAATGTCGTTAACAGGTATAGCGCCATATGAGCTGTTAGTTGTCCAGCGGAAAGTGAGAGTAATTTGATTCCCGTTGATGACCGCGGTTGAGGCATTTGCTCCGCTGGTAATGAGATTCACATGATTACTGCCAAAGTAGGCCGGGCCTTTAGAGAAATTCGTGCCGTCCCATTTGAGCATGCCGCGCATATTTGCAGGATCTTCACCGGTATCAATTCTGTTTAAAACCAATGAGACATAGTCGATGTCGGCAGGATTTGCATCGAGTGTAAGCGTTGCCTCTTGAATATCGGTTGCATTTGCTTCGACCGAAGTTTGCGAGAGCGTGAGTGAGTTGAAGGTTGGAATTGGACTTGCAGAGGTGACGGCAAATGTTGGATTCTCGAGCCTGACCGTAGGCGACCAATTATTTGTTCCGCTTTCAAATGAATATGAAACTCTATTGGTAGGTACGTTCCCGTAGGTACTGTTTGTTGTCCAGCGGAAGGTGAGTACAAGCTGATTTGCTGTTGCGACCGCAGTTGAGGAGTTTGCACCACTGGTGAGAAGATTTACATGCTGGCTGCCAAAGTATGCAGGACCTTCAGAAAAATTCGTACCGTCCCATTTGAACATGCCGCGCATGTTTGCGGGATCTTCACCAGTCTCTGTTCTATTAAGAATGACATTCACATTAGTTATGTCGGCCGGATTGCCGTCGAATGTGAATGTTGCTTCTTGAACATCCGTTGCGTTTGCTTCTATAGATGGTTGTGAAAAGGTGAGTGAGTTAAATGCCGGTGCTGCATTAGCTACCGTGACGGCGAACGTTGGACTTTGTAATTTTACAACCGGTGAGTAGTTCGTGGTATTTGCATAACCGAATGTGTACGAGATGTCGTTGACCGGAACTGCACCGTACGAACTGTTTGCAGTCCAGCGGAAGATAAGCGTAGTTTGGTTTGCGGTTGTGGTAATTGTAGAAGCGTTTGCGCCGCTCGTGAGCAAATTGACATGTCCATTACCAAAGTAATTCGGACCTTCTAAAAATTCGGTGCCGTTCCAAATAAATTGACCGCGCATATCGGCAGGGTCGCCGCCGCTTTCGATGCGGTTGAGCGTGAGGTATACCGAGCCGAGTTGCGAAGGCGCGCCATCGATAACAAGCGTTGCTTCTTGAATATCTGTTGCATTTGCTTGCATCGAAGTGCGAGAGAGCGTGAGCGCATTAAATGTTGGTAATGGATCCGCAAGAGTCACGGCAAATGTTGGATTAGGAAGGCGGACAACTTCCGAATAGGTATTTGTATTTGCATAGCCGAGCTGATACGAGATGTTGTTCGATGCGATTGCGTCATACGAGCTGTTTGTCGTCCAGCGGAAGGTTATAGTTGTTTGATTTGCCGTTGTGCTCACTGTGGATGCATTTGCACCGCTTGTAAGCAGATTGATGTGATCATTGCCGAAGTATGATGATCCTTCTACGAAGTTTGTACCATCCCAAGTCATCATGCCGCGCATCTCGCTTGGATCGCCGCCACTTTCGATGCGGTTGAGTGTGATGGTTGCCGAGCCAAGTTGTGACGGTGTGCCGTCGATTACAAGTGTTGCGGTTTGCACTTGCGTTGCATCCGCTTCAACGGTGGTTTCTGCAAGCGTTAAGGAGTTAAACGCAAGCGGCTGACTTGTGCCGTACGTTATTGCGAAGGTTGTATCGGTCAGAAGCGGTGCCGGTGAGTCGCGCCAATCGATTGTAATTCTGTTCGATGCGATCGCGCCGTATGACGGCAGTGCAGTCCAGCGAAAAACTACCGTAACGGTACCGGCTGTGGCATCGGTAATAAATTCGGAAGTTGGCAGCAGACGAACAAACGGTTGGCCCCAATATGCGCCGCCTTTGGAAATAAATCCGCCGGCAACACTTGCTTCAAAATATCCCCGTCTTTGATTGGTTCCGCCGGTTTCGTCGCGATTTACAAAGAGACTTACGGTGCCGAGGTGAGCGGGATCTGTTGCATTAAATACAACCCGTGCTTCTTGTAAATCTTGATCATCGGCGAGCAGGGTTTGTTTGCCAACGGTAACTGTATTAAGAGTTACCAGCGGGCGCGAACCCGTTACTTCAAAGCTTGTATCGACATGACGCCATAATTCTCCAAGACCGAACCACCAGTACGAAACATCGTTATCCGGCACATTGCCGTAGAGTGGCTGTGCGGCCCATGCAAAGACGAGCGTTGCCTGATTCGAACCTGCATCAAAGCTAATGGATGATTGTGCGGGATCGAGTGCAACAACATCGTTGCCGTACGCAGTGCTGAGTTCTTCAAATCCATTTTGCGGTGTGTAGCGGAAGTATCCTCGCTGCGGCATGCCGTTCTCATTAAAGATATGATTTATGAGTATGCGCGCGTCGTTTACTTGCGATTGTGCCCGTGCATTTACAACCAGCGTTGCAGTCTGCAGTGTTGTGCCGTCTGCGGGGAGTGATGCACGGCTGACATTGAGCGATTCAAATGTGAACGCATGTACTAAGATTTCACGGCTAACTGCTTCAGACCAGTCGCCGGTTGCGTCTTGTGCACGAACAAAGAGTGTGTATGGGCCGTTTGCAACTGTCCATGCGGAGCTGTCCACCGTTGCTTGAAGCAACTCTTCTGAGCTGTCGAATGCGCCGTCAGTTGCGGTCATTGCCGTAGCACTGCCCGGTGCAGGTGCTTGCCCGCCTGCGGCAGGCAGAACATAGTACTCTGCTGCGGTGATGTTCGCCGTGGTATCTGCGGCGCGTGCTGTTAATGCAAAGTTCGGCTGAGCTTCCCAAAGAATTTCCGGTGCAGTGACCGCAGAAACGGTTGGAGGAGTAACACCGAGTGCAAATTTAATGCGGCTGAATGAAGAGGCGATTGTTTCTCCGACAGACGTCATGAGCCGGCCAGCGGATGCGCCGATACTTACAAAGAGATTGCCGTTGCCGGGCGCTGCCATAATAACTGCGCTCTCTCCAATGCTGCCGCGCTGAACCGGAAAAGCCGAGACGCCGCCTTGTGCGGTCATAACATTCGTAGAACCGTCCAATAATGATATCGCGATTTCATCGCCTGCACTGTTTGCATCCAGTTCTGTAACTACGGGTGTATCAAGCGGTGCACTTGTCGTGGTAACTGGGAATCCGCTTTGTTGCTGCGCTGTTGCAAAGTCAATTGCCTCAATTTGGTAGAGGCGGTTTACGCCATAAAGCGTTGTGCCTGTGCTGTTGAGTTCCACCGGATAGATAATCGGCTCGTTCGTTCCGATGATTCTCGACCGGCTCCATGTACCGCTGTTTTCTTCATAGACGTGGAGCTGATTCCGTGCCGGAAGATTGACCACTGCTTGTTGTGCACCGGTAAACGTTACGCCTGCAGTTTCTCCAAGCGAGAAGAGTGTGCCCGATGTAAAGGCGCCGTTTTGGAATGTAAATCGCACAATGGTGCCGCTCACTGTAGCAACTACAACAGACTGTCCCAATGCTACCGGATCATAATATATAGTTCCCGTGATCGATGCCGATCCGAGTAATGTTTGATCTGCTCTATATGCATAGAGCGTATGTGCTCCTGCTCCATCCCGTCCAATAACAATAATTTCATTCGCGCCGTCTCCGTTTATATCGAGCACGAGCGGCGATGAGACAAAGAGCCCATCATTCGGCAGTAAGAGGGGATAGTTCGGGGCAACATCACCGCTCTCATGAAAGAGCGTGAGCGTGCCTTCCTCAGAGACAACAACGCGCTCAATGCCGACAGTAGTTGTAAGAAGTTCGCCGCGCGCCGGCTGAAAGTGCGCGTCACGTGCACTTGCTGTGCCCGCGCTGAGAAAGAGAAGTGCGCTGCTGATAATGAGAAGTGTTACTCGGCGGAACAAGGTAACCATGGGGACTATGGGTTAGATGATTGAGAAAGATTTGGATTGTTTAAAAAGATCGCAACAGTTCCTCCATTTTTTCGGTGAGTTCCAAAGCCGACAAGGTCGCCATTGGGATATACCCGTTCAATATTCATAATTTGCCACGGTGAATTTTCCGGGAGATATCCATTTGCATCGAATAATCCTCCTTCAAAGGAAAAGCGGCCAAAGGTGTGTGCCCACTGTTCAGCAGGATTTGGCAGGAGATATCCGGTGTAGTCGCGCATTTGATTATTGTCGAATATGAAATTTTGTAATACGCCTTGTGCGGTGCGATAGTTGCCGAGTACGCGTCCATCCGAAAGAATTCGCAGCCCTACACTTTGCGTTCCGCCAAGTGTGCCAAGCACGCGCGGCGTTTTTCCAGCTTCCCAAATGACGGCCTGCGTTTCTGTAGTATTGGAAATGTCGCCAGTGATATCTCCCCGGTCATTAATATCGTATGCGCGGCTTTCAATGTAGCCCGCGGGCAGCGGAAGCCGCTCGATCTTTCCATTGCGCCACTGTACCGCACGGTCGGGTGCATCCCCGCCTTGTGCGGGGATCAGATTTTTGCCATCTCCTGCAAATCCGGCAATCACGCCCGAATTATTAATAGCTTGCGCAACCGCGTGCGAATTTGCGTGCAGTCCCGGCAGCTCATGCATCGTTCCGTTTTCCCATAGAAAAGCCTGCGCCGCTGTTTTGGTGTCTGTCATGCTCATGCCAACGATTTGCCGTTTCGCATTCACGCCAAACGCTTTGGCGTACGGACTTTCTGTACGCAGCGAGCCGAGAGAAATGAATTCGCCTTGTTGCGGGGCTGGCGGGAATACCGGAGTTTCAACAGACTGCGACCGCTGCCGCGGCCCTAAAAATATTCTTAAAATACGCTCAAAAAATGATATATAGCGCGGTGCGGGCTGCACAATGTCCTGCTGATTTTCAGGAAGCTCGGGGAGTTCCTGGGCGTGAGCGAGGGAGGGTAATAAGAATGCAATTACTAGAATTACTGAGATATATTTTTTGAATGGCATATAGGCGTGTTTAAGAATCTCTAAAAGATTTATCCCAATATTGAAAAGTTTTGATAAGGTCTGTGTCTTTTTTAGTTCCTTCAAAGAGACCATACGAAAAGGCAACTAATAGTTGAACCGGGTTACACGGTATTTTGCTGTTGCGTGTAACTACAGGTTGTCCATAATCAGCATCATTTTTTGCAGTATTAATATTGTGATGCCAGGTGAGATTATTATTGGTCCGAATGAGGACATCGCCAAAATACATTGCAGCATCAATAGCATGAGAAAATGTCTCATTTGTTAAATCGCCGGAGAGTAATTTCCTCTTTTTTGTTGCTGTAATCCATTTCCCTAAAGAAGTAAGTGAGTCGACCGAAAAATCATTATTCCATTTTTCAAATCCTTTCGTAGATTTAATAGCCTCATCTAATAATTTTAAGCGTTTTGGTTTTTCATTCATAAACCATTCATAGTACTGTTTTAATTCTTTAGTACTCATTTTGCGAAATTCTAATGTAAATGGCGGTGCGATAATTTCGTACATGTAAATTTATTTATTGTCGCTGTAGTTATTCGTTGATTGATGGTAAATGTTGAATACCTTGTTCACTACCCCAGCTCCGATCGCGGAATTAACAATTCCAGCATGATTGTGCATTCTAGTAACAATTCCGGCTTCATTAAGCAGATTTTGAATAGGCTTGCTTGGGCCGATTTTTCCTGTTACTGGACTGCGGAAAAAATCCCAGACATATCCGCTGTATTTGCCCGATGCAAGGATTTCTTTGTCTTTTGCAATTTGTTTTGCAGCCTTTGAACCTGAAACATATCCGACTTTTGATTCGTGAGCAATGCCTTGAATAACTTGATCGATATATCGCCGTCCTTGTGTAGTTTTGGTGAATACTTGAGGTGCACCTCCGAGTTTACTTAGTGCATTCTCTCCAATAACACCTGTTGCACCTATTGCAGCACCACCGCGGCCACTTCCAGAAATTATTCCCTCAATTTTGCTAATGCCAAGCGAAGCTCCTTTTTTAATGCCGGCCCCTCCGGCAATAATATCTACAACATCATAACTAATGTGTGCTGCAGTATTTGTAGTTGTATTAGTTTCCGTTAACGCATCAATTGCTTCGTGCGCGGGGTTGTAGGTGTAATCTACAGCGGCCGCTTCGTCATTGAAAATACTGTTCCAAATATTTACGGCACCGCTTGCTCCTTCTGTTGTGCCTGCTACCACATTGTTCCCGCCAAGCGCCATTAACGGCACTCCTGGAACGGCACCTAAAAGAGTGCTGGACATAGCTCCGCCAGCAATTACTTCAGCTCCGCCAAAGACTGTATTCAATGCACCAAAAGTAGCTTGTTTTGTACCCGTCCAAAATAAATCAAAACTGAAATATCCAGTCGGATCTACAAAGCGTAACGGATTATTTAAGGTATAGATGTATGGATTGTAATCAAGAACATTACCGGTTCCGGTCTTTATAACATCCTGCGACAAAAATCGTCCGGTGCGCGGATTGTAGTAGCGCGCATTCATGTAGATGAGGCCGCTTTCGGTGTCGGCTTCTTGGCCGGTGAATTGGTAGTTCGTCGGAGTGTTGCCGTCCGCGCCGATAGTTTCGCCGAACGGCGCGTATTCGTAGCGCTGCACCGGCGCGCCGGTGCTGTCGGTCACGACCATGGTCGAGCCGAGCACATCCTGATGCAGGTAAGTAATTGTGCCGGCCACATCTATCTCTGCAACTTGATCTAATCCTTGCACAATGCTCTTGCTTGGATTGCCGTTTGCCGCGAGTTCGTTCAGAACTTTGATGCCGCTGTTTATATAGTAGGTAATTGCGCCGTTTGCTTCTTTGCGAATACGGTTGCCGCTGTCTTCATATTCATAGTTGACGCTCTCAGCCGGCAGTGCGGGCAAGAAAGCCGGACGATTGTATGCGTATTGAATTGCAGTGAGCCGATGCTCTGCATCGTAGGTGTAATCGATGCTGCGCGTTGTAATGCCGTGGCGCGCAAATGACTCTTGTGTGAGATTTCCGTCTGCGTCGTGCGTAACCGTTACCGCGAGCTTGCCGTTGTTGTATGCCATTGTTGCAAGCCGCTGGGAATCGCCGGCGTATGTTGAAGCAACGCTGGTAAACGGCGAACGGTAGTTTGTTCTGTTGCCCCACGAATCGTAGGCGTAACTAATATCGTTGCCGGTGCCCGGAATGTTATCGTAATCCACAGCAATAAGCTGATGCAGCGGATCGTACTGGTACGTAATCGTGCGCGTAGCATCTTCAATTAAGCGCGTGCGGTTACTCTCTGCATCGTATGCGTATTGATGACGGAGCAGAGAAGTGCCGCGGCTGTTTTGAAGATTAATCTCGGTAACGCGATTCAGTTCGTCATAGGTGAGTGCGCTTGTAACGCCGTTGCCGTATGTTACTGTGGCCGGCCGCTGCATGTTGGTATAGGCATACGTTGCGAGAGTGGTTGTATTGAACGCTACGGTTTGCATGAGCCGCCGTGCATCGTAGGTGTAATTAAAGCGCCGTCCCGCTGCATCGGTAATGCTGGTCATGTCGCCATTTGCATCGTACGTGCGGGCAATGGTGTAGGTCCGGCCCGGCAGACGCGCGAACGTCAGTTCTTCATTGGTAACTCTGTTCAAGAGGTCAAAGGTGCGGGAGGTGTCGAGATTCGGATCGCCGGTGCGCGTGGTGTTGTCCCAGTTGTCGTAGGTGTAGGTGACGGTGATTGTACCCGGCAAAGTTTTTTGTATGTTCCGGTTGAGCGCGTCGTAGCTGTAGGTAATTTCGTTGCCTTCGCCGTCAACTGTGCGTGTAATATTTTGATTTGCGTCATAGCTGTACTGCATGAGCTGCTGACCGCCTTCGCTCATCGTTGCAATTTGATTGCGCGGCGTGTATGTCCAGGTGCGCACTTTTGCATTTGTAGTTTCTGTGAGCCGGTTGCCATTCGCATCGTAGGTATAGGTTGTTGTGACATTGTTCGCATTCCGCTCACTCCGCAGCCGGTTTAATCCATCGTATGCAAATGTTGTTGTATTGTTGTTTTTGTCCCGCTCGGTGAGAAGATTATCAGCAGCATCGTAGGTATATACGCGCTGGCCGGCGAGTTCATCGGTTAGCGAAGTCATACGTCCCTTGCTGTCAAAAACGCGGGTGAGAACAGTTCCGTCCGGATAAAATTCCTGAATGATATTGTCGTTCTCATCGCGAATAAAGTGAGTTGTCTGATTTGCCGGATCGATTTGCCGGATAAGCCGGTGATAGACATCGTATTCAAAGCGCGTGATGTTGCCCTCTTTGTCTTGGGAAGAGAGGCGGTTACCAATGGCATCGTAGGTGTAGACCATATCATTGTTGAGCGCATCGATATCGCGCGTCATACGATTCAGTGCATCGTATTCATAGGTCATGACGTGCGTGTTCTGAGTGCCGTCACTATTCATACGGTCAACAACGCGAACAACATTGCTGTCGGTGTCGTACTCGGTCGTAGTGATCTTGTTGTCTGCATTGACCATTCGAATAATGCGATTCAGCGCATCATATTCGTAGGTTGTTGAGTTGCCGTTTTTGTCGCGCACGCTTAAGCGGTTGCCGTTATTGTCGTAGGTGTAGCGCGTCTCTTGATTTTCCTCATCGCGCACCGAAAGGAGCCGGTCGCCTAAGTCGTATGCGGATGTAACGGTATTGTTGCGCCCGTCGGTTTGAATAATAGTGCGTCCCAAGCCGTCGTAAGCGAGCCGCTCTTCTACAAAGTTTGTTGCATCGATATAGCGCCGGATGCTGGTTGGATCATTCAAACTGTTATAGACAAAATCCGTCCGCTGGCTTGCTGAATTTGTTTCCCGCGTGATGTTGCTGTTGGCGTCGTAGGTATAGTTGACGGTGGTGAAGGGATCGCTTTGCGTAATAATCCGGTTCGCAGCATCGTATGTGAAAGTTGTTGTCATGCCGCGCGGATTGATTTCGCGGACTTTATTTCCCACAAAATCATACTCGAAGCGCTGCACAATATCGCCGATATAATCGTCCGGAGGTATAACAGGCAAGCCGATATTTCCACCGATACCTTTCTTTGTAATGCTCGCGACACTAGCCGGAATGTTTCTGAGATAACTCCACTCAGTGACTCTTCCAAGCCCGTCTGTCTGGCGAATCAGATGATTTTCTTCATCGTATTCGTACGTCCAGGTGCCGCCGTTGGCCGGCAGTGTTTTTGAGCGGACGTTGCCATGCGTGTCATAGACAAAATTCGTTACATTTTGCCGTGGCGATGTATAGCGCGTGCGGTTTCCGTAGATATCGTACTGATATTGTTTTGTGACATTTGCAATCGACTCGCTCAGCAGATAGTTGCCGCCGGTATCGTATGTATAGGTTGTGGTGTTTCCGTTCGCATCGGTGTGTGTGCGGACATTGCCGAATGAATCGTAGGTAAAGTTTTCTGTGGCATTAAGCGTGGACGTGAGCGAGCGCGCGATTGCAAGAATGTTTCCGTTATTGGAATCGATGCTGTACGTATTGCGCCGTTGCACTACTACGGCATTTGCATCTAAATCACGCACTACTTCTTCACGCAGCGTCATGCGGTTAAACGTATCTTCATACGAGTAGTTGGTAGTTTTGCGAACATTGCGTCCGGCGTGATCAGAAATATCCGGCATGTTTTCAAAGGTCATTCGGCGGCGGGCATCGTATCCGTAGGTAGAAACGTTGCCGTTTGGATCGGTGCGTGAAATAACCATGCCGTCTCCGTTGTATGAGTATGATGTGCGATTGTTTGCTCCATCTTCATCTAATACAACCAGTTCATTGCTGTTGTAGCATTGGCGTGTCGTGTAGAAATTCGTTGCATCGCGGAAGTTGCGAACAAGCGTGCAGCGCACAGCCGTTGGAGCGGGCGCGTAGGCACCGTTAATATAATCGAGTTCGTACACGCGGCGTCCAGGTGCACTTGCATCGACATCGGGATTGAATTCGTACTGGCGGATAACACGTCCGTCGCTGTCGTATTCGTTGGTCAAAATCGTCCCGCGCGGATCGGTATACGTGAGCATACGGTGGTTGCCGTCGTAGGTAAAGTTGCGCACAATGTTTTCAACATTGCCTTGGAATGCCCGCGTGCTGGATGTTCGGATTAAATCGCCATTTTCATCGTAGGTATAGATTACAATGCGTCGCTCCGCACTTGTAGAATTCACGGTTTCTTCAAGCCGGATAATTTTATCCCAGCGAATCGGATCGGTTGCGTCGCCATAACTCAGCTGCACAATTCGTCCGGATGGATCTGCAACTGAAGTAAGCAGGGGAACGTCGCGGACATTAGTGTAATTCAGCTGCGTGGTATTGCCGTTTGAATCGACAACCGATTCCAGTACGCCCATGGCACCGGACACAACACGGCTGAAGCGGTATTCAATGGCATCCAATGTGCGGTACGTAAAGCCGGATGTTGCATTTCCGCTGAGCGTTGCATCTACCCCAATCGGTGGAATAAATGTTCCGCTTCCGCTGTCAAAGGTAAAGAGCGCGCTTTGCCGGTTGCCCAAATTCACCAGCACATTCGAAGTCGCCGGATCTTGGAAGTAGTAGGTGTTGTATGAGAAGTTCCAGCCAAAGCCGAGCCGGTTAATAAAGTCCGGTACGGTACTATTATATGTTCGCTCAAAATTTAAGTGCATGCCGCGGCCCGGCAGCTCAAAGTCGGTTTGGGTAAATTCAAATGCGCCGGTTCGGAGATTTACCGGATCCGCGCCGTAGGTACCGGAACGGTGATCCGTCTGTGTCGCTAAATAGCTGCGATAATCAGTATCGTAGAGATTGAGCGTCTGCGTTCCGCTCACATTTGTTCCGCCCGTTTTTTCTTCCAAGTCCGCATAGTTGTCACAGTCGGTATCGAGCAGTCCGCGCACATTACACGTGCTCGGCGGGGGAGTACCGCCGCCGCCTCCTCCTCCGTAGTTGGTTGGTTCGAGGTAGAAGCTATTGGTAGTGCGTGTAGTATTATTCGAAAAAGTTGGATCATTGAACTGTTGGTTTGGATCTATGCCTACCTCTATGAGATAATTACGGTAGTACGGTGCATTAGTTGGGATGACACCATTAACCGTGCGATATACATCTGCGCCTGCATTAAGACTTACCGTCAATGGCGAAAGGGGATCCAGTGGGTATAGAGAATTCGTTACAACATCGCGCATATACAGGCGATATTGAATGTTATTCGCATCCACGGTTCCTTCATTTCTCATGCGGACTTGCACGCTAAGCCAATCGTCCGGATTTCGTATGCCAGTGGTTTGTAATGTGGCATCTCGGACGCTTAAATCTGTAAGAGCACTTACAACGCGAACCGAATTATTTTCCGTGATTGAATTGTTGGCGGGATTCGTATCGTTAATAGTGTTATTCGGATCCAGTGTAATTCGTACATCGTAATCACGATCGACCGTGGTATTACTCGGAATGTTGCCAAATAAGGTCATGGTTCCATTAAAATTGGCACCAAAATCGATATTTGACGGGCTGAGATTTGTTAAGGGAAATTGAATGCTTGAATTATTAATATCTCGCAGAACGATGCGGTACGGCACATCGTTAATTGCGCCTCCAACATTTTGGAGATCAGCACTGATTTGTAAGCGATCGCCAACGCTATGAATGCGTGTTTGATGAATTACATTGAGATTATTGGCGCGGACATCATTATTATTATTCTGTACCGTAATATTCCACTCAAATTGGTTATTGGATTCATCGGTTTCATTGGTCTCTCCATCCGCGTCAATCCAATAGTATAATTTGTAATTTCCTGGAGAAGTATTTGAAGGCACCACAAAGCTGCGATTCGATGTTAAGCTTGCCCCTGGACTTCTGGCAGCATAACCAAAAGAGTCTATTTCATAGGCACTCGAATAGCTTACGGTCCCTTCTTTAAAGTAGACGCGTACGCGTCCGCCGCCGGATTCAACTTGGCTTGTGCTCGTATTTTCAAGTGTAATTGAATAATTGATCGTATCTCCCGGGGCCGGAGTTAATGAGCCTGCTGAATCTGTTCGCTTTGTTAAATCAGCGCCCGGACTCACATTTTTTTGACTTGAGAAAAAGAAGCGATTATTGCCTTCATCGCTCTCGCTCGTTTGATAGAGTGAATCTATCCAGAAATAGACCCAGTAATCACCGCTAGGCATATCGTGCGGCAGTTGCCACGAGACTTGCTGCGAAAATGTACCTCCCGCTGGAATTGAATTATAACTCGCCCGAGCAACTTCGTATTGACTGTCAAAAACGCGCGTACCTTGCTTCATATAGATTGAAACTCTGCCGCTATTAGATGCTGCTCCTCCATCATTACGCACACGTATTGTTGTGGTAACAAATTCTCCCGGGTGTTTTGTGTTGTCGCTGTCGATGCTGCTGCCATTACCGGTTAGATCCGGCATGTTATTGGTCAAAATATCGGCGACCATATACGGCCCGCGATTTTGTGAATCTCGCGAAGAATAAAAAACATAGAGACGATTGGGCCAGGATGGAATAGTGCCACTTGTCCAGCGGGGAAGAGGCTCGATTAATAAGCCGTAATTTTGTGACGGCGTGCTGATCCAATGATTCACCATATTTAAAATATCCCAGCTATATAGGCCGTTATTCGAATTGTATTCAATACTTCGTTGTCCGCCCGAAGCTAAAAGATTTCCACGAATTGCGTTATACGTAATATTGCTCGTGGTCCAGCTATCACGAATTTGATATGCTTGCGTATTAACGCTGCCGTTATATGTTCCCGCTCCGCGTGTAGATGATGCTGTTAGCCATACATTTGCAGTGCGTACACTGCTTATGTTTGATGGGTAGTTAATATTGAATTTAATGACCGGATGTCTGGTTGCAGGGCTTCCATTATCGTTATAATAGCCAACCCATAAGTCCGGACGAGTGGTGTCTCTGCTTATTAAATAGCGCAGATATAAATCTGTAATTGAACAATTTGTTCGGTTGCTGCCTTGGCAGTAATAATAAACCGGATCAATGGTAACCGGATACACACGGGCGCTGTCATGCAAATATTGTCCACCGATTTTAATGCCGATTTGCAGAAGATTTTCTTCTTTATTCCAGTGCAAAATCTGCGGAAGATCTTCGCGCGATGCATCGCTGTCGCTCGCATCAAAAACAAGAGCCGAACCTATGGTAAAGGTATTGCCGTCTGCAAGTGCAATGTACACCGCGGAATTTTTTATCTCGATTTCTTCTCCGGTAATCGGCCCTTCATCGGTTTCTACGGTTGTTCCTTCCGGAAGATTGTATGTTTCCCAAAAGATCAATGCATCGGATTTGTCGAGGTTTTTAGGCGCTTCTTTGAGAATAATACTTTTATAGCGGTACTGTTTTACATCATTAAATTGAACATCGATATTTGGATAGATATTTTCATAAATAGAGACTCGCTCTAAATTGCCGTCTTCGGTTTCTTGCCTGAAGTTTTCTGTTTCTGCTGCGACAAACTGTCCGCTGTTTTCATACTCCAGTGCACCGCTTTGAATGCCAACGGTTTCGCCGATGGTATTAGGAGTTTGAAAAGTGTAGCCGCCGTTTTCGGATTGGTTCAATCGGGAGGCATCTTCTACATCAAAGAGATTCCAGCCGGGCTCACGCACATGTAAGTGACCTTGTTCATCGCGATAGAGCGGCCGCGGATATGAGTAAATTTTTAATCGTTGCTCATTTTCGCCTAGATCCAAGACATCGGTGTATTCATCGCGAATGTAGTATCCTTCCTCATCCTTGGGCGGTTGTGCTTCTGCTTGTTCTTGAAATGTGACACCTTCTAGTCCGCCGGCTGCATTCAAAATCGAGTCGCCACTTTGCTCTACATCACTCTCCGCTGCAATTTTATTCTTTGCCTCTTCAACGGAAATGCGCCGGATTTTGGGAGCCGGTGATTTCTCTTGTCCTTCTTGTGCCAGAGCAATTTGCCCTAGTGGAGCCAGTGTGAGATATACAGCTAAAAAGAGAGCCAAAAAACGTTTAAAGCCTTTGTTGCCTGAAGTGCGCATTGTTGGGGAGAGGTAAAGATACAAAAAGACGCGCCCGCAATCACGGGCGTGTATAAAGCTGGCGTGGCCGGTGTTGGGGGAAATAACGGTGTACCACTACACCTTCTCTACATGAACTTTTGGCCAAGCTCAAACAAAATCCGTTGACGCCACTATGAAATTTTGGCCAAGGCTTCCTGGAGCCGCTGCAGGGTTTTTTCTTTGCCCAGCACCCAAATGACTTCAAAAACTCCCGGTGAAAACTGCTCGCCGGTAAGGGCGGAGCGTACCGGCCAAAAGACTTGGCCGTTTTTCACGCCCAATTCACTTACCACGCCGGACAAGCAATCTTTTATTTTTTCTTCATATTCGTAGTCGTCAAATTTTTCCAGTGCATCGTGCGCGGCTCGCAGCGAGCGCGCCGCAACCTCCATATCTACCTTTAATTTTTGGTGGGTTAATAGTTCGGGATTCACATCGACATTTTCTTTAAAATAGAATTCTATGTGTCCGCGCACTTCTTGCGGCTTTTGGAGGATTTTTTCTTTCACGGTTTTGAGCGCCCGTTCCAAATAGAGCCGGTCTGTACGCCACTCGTCGGGAATATACTCTTGCACCAAGGCAACCAATTTCTCTCCTTCTTGCCGCGGATCTTCCTCAAATTTGCGCCTGCGCCACTGCCACTGAATCCAGTCTAATTTTTCACGATCAAATACCGCGCCGCCTTTGTGTATTTTTTCTATATGAAAGCGCTCGATCAGCTCGTCCATACTGAAAATTTCTTGTGTCTCGCCCTCGCCGGGATGCCAGCCAAGCAGCGCAATAAAATTCACCACCGCCTCAGGTGTATAACCAGCCTTCATATAATCTTCGACCGCTACATCGCCTTGCCGCTTAGAAAGTTTGCTGCGGTCTTTATTTAAAATGAGTGGAAGGTGAGCAAACTCAGGAGCCTTCCATCCAAAAGCTTGATACAAAAGAACGTGCTTGGGCGCCGAGGGCAGCCACTCCTCACCCCGAATCACGTGCGTGATTTCCATAAGATGATCGTCCACCACGTTTGCTAAATGATAGGTTGGAAAGCCGTCGGACTTCATGAGCACATGGTCGTCCAGCAGTGCGATTTTAAATTCGAGATCGCCGCGGATTAAGTCGTGGAATTCGGCCAGTTCTAGATCTTCCGGCATCTTTTGCCGCACCACATAGGGTACACCGGCTGCCAGCTTTTCTTTCATTTCTTCGGTGCTGATACGTCGGCACGTTTTGTCGTACATCGGCGGCAGCTTCTTTACCTGCTGCTCTTCGCGCATCTGCTGCAGTCGCTCCGGCGTACAAAAACAAGGGTATGCTTTGTATGACTCAAGCAGCTGCATCGCATATTTTTTATATATTTCGGTGCGCTGCGACTGAATGTATGGACCGTAGTCGCCCCCAAGATGCGGGCCTTCATCGAATTCAACGCCGCCCCACGCTAAAGATTTAATTAAATTCTCGGTAGAGCCTTCGACCTCGCGCTTTTGATCGGTATCCTCGATACGCAAAATGTGCTTGCCCTTATGCTGGCGCGCAAAGAGATAACTGTAGAGCGCGGTGCGCAATCCGCCAATGTGTAGAAAGCCGGTCGGTGATGGTGCGTATCGTGTTCTCACCATAAATGAATTCAAATTATTGTGGCGCCAGTGTAACACATTTAAAAAAGGCCGCCTTCTGTATGAGGACGGCCTTTTTGTTGCTTAACTTGCAGCTATCTTAATACCAAGAACTCAAAGTAATATCGCTCGCCATACAGTTATTTGTCTCATTTGTTTCGCTCACGCGATTCTCATAATCTACACAAACTTCTACATTATATGTGCCAAGGTTTGGAAAGCGATACAGGAATGTTCGTAAAGTATTGGCACCTGGAGCAAGATCGATTGCATTGTATCCAGCGCGCTCTTCAACAACGCGGCTCCCTTGTGTAACCTTCCATCGAAGACCAGTATTTGGAATTCCAGCATGATGTACTGTACCGACATTGGCAATAGTGCCACGGAATTCAAGTAGTGCTCCGGCTTGGTATGGAGCAGCAGGGAAGCCAAGGAATGCAACTAAGTCAGATGATGTACTTGGTGCAGGTGTAGGTGCCGGAGCGGGTGCAGCCGGTTTTTTAGCCGGAGCTGGTGCGGGCGCCTTTTTATCAGAAAATTTTGAAAATTTACCTGATTTCGCCGGAGTGCTTTCTACATCATATGTAGGCTGCGAAGAGAGAAATTTAAGGCTACCTTTATTAAGCGAGCTGTTGCCGGCAAAAAGAATTACCGCTAGTACAACAACTCCCAATCCGATACCGATTTTACTTCCTTTAGACATATGAAAAGAATTAGAAAATAATTATTTTGCTTTTGGATTAATATCCCCAGCTGCGGCCCTTGCCGTCATCGAGTTGAAGGCGTGAACGGCTGCCGGAAAATCCTTTGCCGTCATCTAGCTGAAACTGTACGCGGCCTTTGCCATCATCAAGTTGTGCACCGCCCCATTGTAAGCGATATAATGAGCCTTGGTTTAACTCGCTCCGGCTCATAAGCGCGGCAGCAAGTAACAAGACAAGAATAATAACTGCGACGATAAACTTTGCACGTTTTTGCATATTTATTTTTTGTTTTAAATACTAGTTAATAACATTATGCCATAAATTTATAATTTATGCAAGTGTCGACATATCATATCTATCCCTCTATAATCTCACCTGATATATGCCCAGACGCCGCAGAAAAACAACAAAAAGTACGCTGTGGAGCCTGTTAACAGGTTATCCTGCCGCTTCTTCCAGCCGAAGAACTACAGCATCCCGAAGAAGCCGCCGCTCGAATATTAAATTTGAGGTGGAGTCACAGGTTGCACGAGAAATTACTGCAGTCGTCTATCTGGCGCTCTCATTTCTCTTTATGCTCTCGATTTATGGGCATTTAGGAATTGTAGGGGACTGGATCCACGGCTTTTTGCGGCCTTTATTTGGCTTTGGCATTCATCTGGTGCCTATAGCCTTTTTTGGCATCTCCCTCACGCTCTTTTTCTCTGAAAAATCGCCCTTTACTATTGCCCGCATTACGGGGCTTTTGCTGCTCTTTGGCTCTGTACTCTCGATTTTTCACTTATCAGTACCAATTACCGATCTTTTGGAGTCGGCCCAGGCAGGTCTCTATGGCGGATATGTGGGTTTTGTAACTAACTTTATTTTTCGTTCAGCGCTTCGCTTTGGCAATCTTGGCACCAGCATCATCTTTTTTGCCGCCCTCATTGTTGGTGTATTGCTCACGTTTGAGCTCTCGCTCATGGAGCTCATGAAGAAAGCTAAGCCAGAAATTAGTATTCAAAAACGCCGTGCCCGTGGCAATGTAATTAATGTTGACGATGAAGATGAAGAAGAGGAGGAGGAGGAGGAAGAAGAAGCAGAAGAGTATGAAGAAGAGGAAGAAGAGATGACGATCATGAAGCCCCAGCCAATTTCTGAAGAAGATGAAGAGGCGGCTGTAGCTGCAGTTGCTGCAAGTGCAAATAGAGACGAGAAAGCTCCGCTGCAATCGGATAAAGACGACCAGGTAGAGTGGGAGTTCCCAACACTGGATTTGTTAGAAAAAACTGAGGTAAGCGAGGGAGTAGAAGATGATGTTTTAAAAGAGAATGCAGAGTTAATCCGCGAAAAACTCGAGCAGTTTGGAATTCCGGTGAGTATGGCCGAGGTGCACGTTGGGCCGACCGTTATTCAGTATGCGCTTAAGCCGCACGACGGTGTGAAGCTTTCTAAAATTACAAATTTAAAGAGCGATTTGGCCATGGCGCTTGCAGCGAGTTCGATTCGTATCGAGGCACCGATTCCGGGCAAGGCGCTTGTTGGTATCGAGATTCCAAACGATAAACGGTACACCGTGCGTTTGCGCGAAATTTTGACAAGCAAGCAGTGGAAGGATAAAGAAGGAACGAATTTGCGTTTGCCTTTGGGCCGCAATGTAAGCGGTAAACCGGTGGTTATCGATCTAGCAAAGATGCCGCACATGCTTATAGCGGGTGCCACCGGCGCCGGTAAGTCGGTTGGTATGAACAGCTTTTTGGTTTCGCTTCTGTATCAGAACGATCCGAGCGACTTGAAATTTATTATGGTCGATCCTAAGCGCGTTGAGTTGAATGCTTACAACTCGATTCCGCACTTGTTGTGTCCTGTAATTACGGATGTAGAGAAGGCGACTGTTGCTCTGAAGTGGGCGGTTGCAGAGATGAACCGCCGTTACATTGCTCTGGCAGAAGAGCGTCATAAAAATATTGATGAGTACAATGCCGATCCTAAAATCGAGAAGAAGTTTCCAAAGATTGTGATTGTGATCGATGAGCTGGCCGACTTGATGATGGCAGCCGGAAAAGCCGTAGAGGCATCGATCTGCCGCATTGCACAAATGGCGCGTGCGGTTGGTATGCACTTGATGATTGCAACGCAGCGCCCGTCGGTAAATGTTATTACCGGTTTGATTAAAGCGAATATTCCGGCGCGTGTTTCGTATGCAGTAACAAGCGGTGTGGATTCGCGAACGGTTATCGATAGCATTGGAGCAGAAGATTTGTTGGGGCAAGGTGACTTGCTCTTTATGTGCGCCGATGTAAGTAAGCCGATGCGCGTTCAGGGTGTTTATTTATCTACTAAAGAAATTGAGCGCGTAACTAACCGCGTAAAGTTAACCGTTGAGCCCGAGTACGACGAGAGTATTACCTCTATGGAAACTGCAAATGCCGATGTACAAGGTCTGCCTACAAAGGGTGCGGCTGCAATCGGCGGCGGAGGTAGCGGTAACGATCCGTTGTATGAGAAGGCGGTCGAATTGGTCGTAAGCGCGCGAAAAGCTTCGGCCTCATTGTTGCAGCGCCGCTTGGAAGTTGGCTATGCGCGGGCTGCGCGAATTCTCGATGAGATGGAAGAGAACGGCCTCATCGGTCCTGCGCAAGGCGCGAAGCCACGGGATATTTACGTTGGCAAGGAGTAGTTCAGTCACCATAATGAGTCCTTGCCCGCTTAATATAAACGATTTTTTTCTTTTTATCCACGCTGTAAACAATACGGTTTTTGAGGTCAATGCGATAAGAAAAATTGCCTTTCAGATCGCCAACTAATTTTTTTCCACAAGACGGATCCTCAAGAACAACTTCCATTAAAATGTCCTGAAGTTTCTTCTTCAATTTAGGCGAAAGACTTTTTGCATCCTTCATGGCCTGCTTTGTGAAAAGGACGTTGTATTTTTTCATTAATCCTTAAAGGTTTCTTCAAAACTATACATATCACCTTTTTTAATCTCTTTATCAGATTTAGCAATAGACTCTTTAAATCCAGGAATGGACAAAAGTTCAGCAGTCTCCAGAAGACTTTCGTAATCATCTTCCGAAATCAAAATAACATTCCCCTCATTCGAGGAAATTTTGGTGGGAACATGACCTTTGGCAGTTTTCTTTACAATCTTGAAGAGATTAGATCGAGCATCTGTAGTGGTTATGGTAATCATTATGTTTTCTGTTAAGTACTATAATACGTACGTACATATTATAAGCACACTTGCATGAAAATGCAATTATATACGGCTTTTATCAACCGGCGGGGGGTTTTCAATAAATGTAAATTGTGGTAGAATAACAGGAAATATAAAAACAAATTATGCAGCGATTTTTAATCAGTTTTGGGCTGTTTTTACTCCTGGTGCCGTTTGGTGCCGGTGTAGCGTTGGCCCATCCCCATCCGGGTGTTGTAATTCCTGACCACGTGCATGTTGGTGATGTGTTTAGTACCGAAGGCCAGAGCGATTTTATCCCGAATGATCCTAATGCCGATCCCAATGCAGTGGGCACGGCGCAAGACCCGCAGGGGCTTATAGGTTTTGTGATCTTTCGCGTGATTGATACGCTGGTATTTTTGATCGGTTCGGTTGCGCTGATTGTATTTATTATCGGCGGTCTCTTGCTCATTACTGCTGAAGGCAAAGAGGACCGTTTAGAAAAAGGAAAGAATGCGATGCTCTATGCCATTATCGGTGTGGTTGTCGCCTTTTTCTCATTCTTAATTGTCTCATTTGTGCAGACAATATTATTTTAATGAAAAAACTTCTCGCCATACTCGCGCTTGCTGGAATTCTCTCGACGTTAGGAGGAGTTGCAGCTTTTGCTGCTCACGAACCCGGACATGAAGATGAAAATCTCCGTGTCTACTATTCCGAGCCGTTAGGGACACCCGACGAGGTGCGCGTCTTTCAGTTTCAGGCATGTGCCAAGGTGCCCTCGTATGCGCCTTTGCGGTGTACTGAGCAGAATCAGGGCATTTCTCGAGACCAGTGTGTGGACAGCAAATCAAATAGAGTAAATACCGGTACGATTATTAAGGGATGTAACACGGCAGGCGGCACCATAGATCCCATACCAGGAACGTCTTTCCCGAATGTTACTCAAACTATGATTAGTGCTCAAGACCGAAAAGAGTGTGCCGAAAATCCGAGCAATCAACATTTTGTGTATGCACCAGTTTGGGGGATTCAATTAGGAAGTGAAAATACCGATCAGCCGCGTGTTGATCAGACACTTGTTTGGGCAGGAAGCGGACCAGCATTGAATCGCGATGAACAACCTCCTCCACAAGTTATTGCAGAACTTTTTCCATCACAAACTACGAATACATTGCGATTATATAAAAATGCTTTTTGTATTAAGTGGGATCAAGTTGTGGATCCCGGTGATGCTGGTGGAGAAAGTGATAATTTTAATGACGTACGCAACCGTTCCATAGCTCGGCCGGAAGATCGTGCACGGCTTAATCAGGCACAACAAATAGCAAATAATCTTGCGCAAACTGGCTGTAATAATTCAAATACTTCCCAATCATTTGAAGATCAATTTGATATCGATGTGCGCTCGACACCATATAACGATGTCCCAACCGTCTCCTGTACCGCTCGCTACCGCATAGAGGGCGTTAGCGGTGTTGATATTTTTACCAGCTACGTTGGCAAGATTTATCGCTGGGCTGCGAGTGTTGTGGGTATTATTTCAGTATTGATTATTACGGCTTCCGGCGTGCAAATTTCTATGGCCGGGGGCGATTCTGCAAAAATAGATTCTGCAAAGACGCGGGTACTTCAGTCGATTGTTGGCTTGGTGATATTGTTTTTGGCTTCTTTGATTCTCTACACCATTAATCCCGGCTTCTTTGTAGGATGAGAAAAATATTCAAATCATTTATTCTTAATTTAGCGCTTGCGACTTCAGCGCTTCCGACTATTGCTATGGCGCAGCCTGCCGGTCCGCGCTCAATTCCATGTGTGCCCGGTTTGCCCTGTATACAGCCCGAAACGCAGCAGAGTAAGCAGGCAGTGCAGGATTTTGTTATCAATACGTTTGCCGTGAATTTCATTCAAGGATTTTTGGGTATTGTGGCAATTGCAGCGGTTATTTTTATCATAATCGGCGGTATTCAAATGCACGTTGCGGTTGGTAATGAAGAGGCGCTTGGAAAAGCAAAAAAGACTGTGGGATGGGCAATCGGCGGTCTCGTAATTGCCATGCTTGCGTACTACATCGTTGCAATTATTTCGAACTTACCTCTCTCGTAAGCTGTTCAAATATATGAAAAAAATATTCAATACCATAATTTTTTTAGCGGCTGCGGCCTTCAATGTAAGCGTTGTTGTGGCGCAGAGCGTGGTGGAGTCTCGAGATCTTTTGCCGCAAGTCGGTGCAAACGATGCCGGTAGCCAGGTCTTGCCAACCGGAGATTTAAAATACGATATTTTGCCCCGCGTTCTTCGTATCTTTTTTGCACTATCCGGCGCACTGACTACGGTCATTTTTGTGTATTCCGGTGTGATGTTAGTAACGCATTTGGGAAATGAAGAGGTGCTTACTAAGTTCAAAAAGGCACTCATTTTTTCCGGTGTCGGCTTGGGTCTCATTACGACTGCATACGGAATTGTATTTGGAATTTTAAAACTCAACTTTTAATGAAGAGATTTCTCTATTTTGCAGTTTTGATATCCCTGCTGAGCATTATGTTGATGCCAATTGTTACATATGCGCAAACACGTCTGGATCCATTGTTGTATCCTGAAGGGGCGGTTACTTTTGATGATGATAGAAATAGGACAACTCCCACCTATGAATATTCCATTCAAGGTTTCCGTAATAATATCGTCTTCCGCATTACCAGCGTTCTTCTCGGCATAGCCGGTATCGTTGCAGTTTATTTTATAGTGGCAAATGGATTCTTTCTTGTGGTCTCTGCTGGGCAGGAAGATAAAGTAACGCAACATAAAAAAGGATTAATGTGGGCGATTGCCGGCTTACTGCTCATCATTCTTTCTTACTCGATTATCAGCTTTATTATCAATCTTACATTTGTGGCGGATCAGGGTGCGCCTGCGGCGGAAGGAGCACCGGCATTAGGTGGTGAAGGCGCCGGGACCGGTGCCACCGGTGCTGGTGCCGGTGATTTAGCTCCTCCAGCCCAAAATACTCCCAGTACTATTCCTAGACCGCCGGATAC
>Ga0066640_10000141_pt1 | contig 38608 bp, 47 predicted proteins | sample CryGeyCG2114_020_2_FD_59505 | JGI IMG/M metagenome (GOLD analysis project Ga0066640, IMG submission 59505) | Groundwater microbial communities from aquifer - Crystal Geyser CG11_big_fil_rev_8/21/14_0.20 | ecosystem: Environmental > Aquatic > Deep subsurface > Groundwater | place: USA: Utah... | reverse complement strand
TAAAACGACTAATCTCGTCGGAAATATAGTTCTGAAATCTAGAGGGTTTCATATTAGCCCACTAAAACGATAATTTTAAATACAAACCCCATTTCATCAAATTAACAATTCAGTCCCCATGTAGCTCAATGGCTAGAGCGTTCGGCTGTAGACACGACTGCTTAGAGAGGGCAAGGAAGCCACCTATGACAAGCAGACAGCTCGGGCAGTGACCGAAAGGTTGCTGGTTCAAGTCCGGCCATGGGGACTTTATTTCTTTTATTCTATCGCAATAGTATTTCTCACGCATTGTGCGATGCAACGGCAGGATAAGGAAATCTTCGATTTCCTGCATCCGGCCATGGGGACTTTATTTCTTTTATTTCTATCAAAAAGAAGGCGACATCCATTTAAAAACGATACATTTATAAATAAAGACTTATCCCAAACCCGAATGGCTGATAAATTATTCTTAAAGATATAGATTGCATTGATATCTATATTATTTAGGAGTGATTGGCAGTCAACAGACGCCCTGGTAGTGTAGTCTGGCCTAACATAAAGCCCTGTCGCGGATAAAACCGCAGAAAGGCTTTGCCCCGGGTTCAAAATGGGTGATGGGCAATTGGACCTAAAGCCCAATGAAAGTCCCGGCCAGGGCGATTTTATACACTTACATGAATGCCGGTGAGAGAGTTTGCGCAAAAAATCAACCAACACCATCTACATCAGAGAATGTGATTTATCTGATAACTATCATTTTCCAGATGTAGCCAACGGCCTAATGACTCGGTAGCTCAGTCCGGAGGCGAAAAGCCGGATAATAGAGCACTCGACTTTTAATCGAGTGGTCGCGGGTTCGAACCCCGCCCGAGTCATCATTTTAGCGCAGAATCACGCACCTGAAAACAGGAGGCACACGAAATGGCAAAGAAGATAATACGGAAAAAAACAGTCACCTATGACAAACTGAATCATAGTCTGGTGCCAAAACACACAAAACTTTCTGAAAAAGACAAAAAAGAACTTCTTGATAAACTGAAAATAACACTTCAAGAGATGCCAAAGATCGGGAACAAAGATCCAGCAATACGACATCTAGATGTGAAAGAAGGAGATATAATCCTGATCGAGAGACAGAATCCGATACTTGGGACAACAATCTATTACAGGGGTGTAATCGATGAATAATAGCAAAAGAGCGAGAGTATTGATCCAGAAATATTTTGAGGAGCAATCCTTGGTTGATTCTGATATCAAATCATTCAACGAACTCATGGATAATGTCCTGCAGGAGATCGTCAGCGAAAACAGCGAGATCGTCCCGACGATAATCCCACAGAATGTGGATGAATACAAGATCACACTTGACAGGGTCGAGATAACAAAACCGCAGATCACCGAGGCTGACGGTTCGAAAAGACCGATTTTCCCAGTCGAAGCAAGACTCCGGAAACTAAGCTACTCAGCTCCGATAACAATAGAAGTCAGCGCGAAAGTGAATGGCGTCAAAAGAGAATCATTCAGGACGCAGATCGGCAATATCCCGATCATGCTCAAATCAAAATATTGCCACCTATCTGGCGCAAAGAGAAAAGAGCTCATCGAGAAAGGAGAAGATCCAGATGACATGGGCGGCTATTTCATAATAAATGGAACAGAAAAAGTCATCATCAGTATTGAGGATCTCGCATCGAACAGATTTCTCGTCGAGAAAGAGAAAGTCGGCGTCAGTGAATATGTCGGCAAGCTTTTCAGTGAGAAAGGATCGTTCAAGATCCCGCATTCGCTTGAGAAGATGAAGAATGGGATATTCTATCTTAGCTTCACAAGAGTGAAGAGAGTCCCATTGATAGTCATCCTAAAAGCATTGGGATTGAGAAAAGATGAAGAGATTATGAACTTCGTCTCAAGAGAGCATCACTATGACGACGTGCTTCTGAACCTGTATGAATTCATGAGCATAAAAACAGAAGAAGACGCGCTCGATTATATCGCAAAGAAGATTGGCATCACACAAGCAAAAGAGATCCGTGTCGAGAGAGCAAAGGAGATCCTAGACAAGTACCTGATGCCCCATATCGGCATCGAGGCAGAAGACAGGCTCTTCAAATCGCTCAATCTATGCAAGATGCTGAAGAAATTCATAAAAGTCAGCATGGGCGAATCACCGCTTGACGACAAAGATCATTACATGAATAAGAGGATCAAACTTTCTGGCGACCTCCTTGCGGATCTTATCAGAGTCAACCTCAAAGTCCTCATCGGAGATCTTCTCTACAACTACCAAAGGATTGTGAAGAGAGGAAAATATCCGTCGATAAAGGTAATCATCAGAGACAAGCTCCTGACATCGAGGATCTACAGCTCGATGGCGACAGGGAACTGGGTCGGTGGAAGGAAAGGCATCAGCCAGAGGATACAGAGACTGAATTTCCTAGAGACACTCTCGCATCTCCAGAGAGTCGTGAGTCCACTATCATCATCACAGGAAAATTTCGAAGCAAGAGAGCTTCACAGCACACATCTTGGACGACTTTGTCCAATAGAGACACCAGAAGGAACCAACATAGGTCTTAGAAAGAACTTTGCGCTGTTGACAGAAGTATCTGAACATTGCGATGAAGCAACGATAATCAAGCACCTAAAGAGCATTGGCCTTCAGACAATCGGGTGATAATCATGGCAGATGTATACGTTAACAGCAAATTTGTCGGCACAGTAGACAATGCAGAAGGATTCAAGAAACAGATAATCGAAGAACGACGGAAAAGCACATTGCCTTATCTTGTCAATGTCCAGCATAATGAGAAAGAAGACGCGATCTATGTAGAGACCACCAAGGGAAGAGCCCGACGACCATTGCTTGTCGTCAGAGAAGGGAAACCGATAATCACAGACCATCACATGAAACAGCTTGAACGAGGAGAGCTCACTTGGTCAGATCTTGTCAAACAGGGCGTCATCGAATATCTCGACAGCGCTGAAGAAGAGAATGCGCTCGTCGCATTCTATGAATCAGAATTGACTATGGATCACACCCACCTTGAGATCTCACCACTCGATATCCTTGGTCTTTGCAGCTCGCTTGTCCCATTCGGAGACTTCAACCAGAGCACAAGATTAAACGCAGGGTCGAAGAACCAGAAACAGGCGATAGGATTCTATGCGGCGAATTACCCAGTCAGGATGGACATGGATGTCAACCTCCTTGAGACCCCACAAGTGCCGGTCGTACAGACAATGATGCACAAAGTGGCTGAATATGATAAACATCCTTCAGGTCAGAATATTGTCGTGGCTATCATGACATACAAAGGCTACAATATGGAAGATGCGATCATCTTGAACAAAGGTGCGATCGATCGTGGCCTTGCAAGATCATTCTATTACAGACCAAGCACAAGCGAAGAACTCAGATATACTGGCGGATTGACCGATGAGATCTGCGTGCCTGATAAAGACGTCAAAGGCTACAAAAGCGAAAAAGATTACAGGTTCCTTGAAGACGATGGAATAATCAGCCCTGAGTGCAAGGCAAAAGAAGGCGATGTCATCATTGGAAAGACATCACCACCAAGATTCCTTTCAAGCATGGATGAATATAATCTTACATCCAACACAAGAAGAGAGAGCTCAGTCGCGCTTGCCCATGGAGAGAAAGGCACAGTCGATTTTGTGCTTGTGACTGAGAACGAAGAAGGCAACAAACTGGCTTATGTCAGGATGAGAGACCAGAGGATACCAGAGATTGGTGATAAGTTCACATCCAGGCATGGACAGAAAGGAGTCATCGGCCTCATACTGCCGCATACAGACATGCCATTCTCAGCATCCGGCATCACACCTGATCTATTATTCTCCCCACATGGAGTCCCTTCCAGGATGACGATAGCTCATCTGATCGAGCTTGTCGGTGGAAAAGTCGGAGCGCTTGCGGGCCGACATATCGACGGGACTACATTCGATGGAGAGACATCAGACGACTTAAGAAAAGAATTGCTTGGACTTGGCTTCAGAGAGAATGGAAGCGAGACACTATACAATGGTGTCACAGGCGAACAGTTCGAAGCGAAGATATTCGTCGGAAGCATGTATTATCTCAAGCTGAAACATATGGTCGCGAACAAGTTGCATTCAAGAGCAAGAGGTCCTATCCAGCTCCTCACAAGACAACCGACAGAAGGCCGCGCAAAAGAAGGCGGACTTAGGTTAGGAGAGATGGAGAAAGACACTTTTGTCGCGCATGGAGCATCGCTCCTCCTAAAGGAGAGATTCGACTCTGACAACACAGTGGTTCCTGTCTGTGAATCATGTGGCATGATAGCTGTGCATAATGACTTCAAGAACCAGTCATATTGTCCAGTGTGCGGAGAGAATGTAGAGATCAACAATATCGAACTGAGCTACGCATTCAAGCTCATCGTCGATGAATTCCGATCACTTGGAATAAATATGAAGATTAAATTGGAAAATAAATATTAGGAGGATTTTACGATGGTAGAAGAATATATCTCAAAAAAAGTAAAATCAATCATTTTCAGTCTGCAAAGTCCAAAGATGATCAAGCAGATGGCATCAGCGAAGATTGTGACACCTGAACTCTACGATAAAGAAGGATACCCTGTCGACGGTGGACTGATGGATGTCCGTCTAGGTGTCATAGACCCGGGTCTCAAATGCAAGACCTGTGGGTATAAACTGAAAGATTGCGTCGGACACTTCGGATACATCGAACTCGCAAGACCGATTATACACATCAAGTTCGTAAACCTGGTATTATCCATACTGCGAAGCATCTGCAAAGACTGTGGGAAACCGCTTGCACCGCCAGAAAAGATAGAATCTTTTGGCAAACAGCTCAAAAACGCAAAAGAGATCGGCGGACAGGAAGCAGTCAGGAATAAAGTCAAAGAGATCATCAAATATCTGAAGACACAGACAAAATGTCCTCATTGCAACGCAGCCCAGCTCAAAATCACAATCGAGAAACCGACGACGTTCATCGAAGACAACAAGAGAATCTCACCTATTGAGATAAGGACAAGACTTGAGAAGCTCGATGATGAACACTGCAAATTATTTGGTATGCATCCAGATTTCGCAAAACCAGATTGGGCGATACTCACAGTTCTGCCTATCCCACCTGCGACGATGCGTCCATCCATCACACTTGAATCCGGCGAAAGGTCAGAAGACGATCTTACACACAAGCTCGGTGATATAGTGAGGATCAACCAGCGTCTGTTCGAGAACATAAATGCAGGCGCTCCGGAGATCATAGTAGAGGATCTTTGGGATTTGCTCCAATACCATATCACGACATATTTCGACAATGCCGTATCTCAGCTTCCGCCAGCAAGACACAGATCCGGACAACCTTTGAAGACACTCACCGCAAGGATCAAGAGCAAAGAAGGCAGGATTAGACACAACCTAGCAGGAAAACGTACTAACTTCTCTGCAAGAACAGTCATCTCACCAGACCCGTATCTGAAGCTCAATGAAGTCGGAGTACCGATGGTCATCGCTATGAAACTATCTGTTCCGGAAAGAGTGACTGAATGGAACATTGAATATCTCAAGACATTTGTCGATCGCGGACCGACCACATATCCTGGTGCAAATTACATTGTCAGACCAGATGGCAAGAAGAAGAAGATCACATCAGAGACAAAAGAAGCTCTGCTCGAAGAGATCCAGCCAGGTTTCCTCATAGAAAGACACTTGCTTGATGGAGACATATCTATCTTCAACAGACAGCCATCTCTTCACAGGATGTCTATGATGTGTCATAGGATCAGAGTCCTTCCAGGAAAGACACTACGGCTCAACCCAGCAGTCTGCCACCCATACAACGCAGATTTTGATGGCGACGAGATGAACCTGCACATACCTCAGACAGAGGAAGCAAGAGCTGAAGCAGAGATACTCATGGAAGTACAGACGCAACTCATATCACCAAGATACGGACTCTCTGTGATTGGATGCAACCAAGATTCATTGTCAGGTTTATTTCTTCTGACAAAGGAAGGTACGACAATGCTTAGGAAGGATGCGATCAATCTTCTGCATACTATCGGTATCGAAGATACTTCAAAGCTTCCAACTAAAGATACAGTCACTGGAAAAGAAGTCGCAAGCGTCATCTTTCCAAGTGATTTCAGCTATAGCGGATATTCAAAACTCTACAAGAAACCAAAACAAGGAGAAGCGAACACAAATCCGAAAGATGCCATCGTTTTGATCAACAAAGGCAAGCTGACCTCAGGTGTCCTTGACAAGAACAACCTAGGTGAAGGCAAAGGTCTTCTCTTAAGGACAATACATAAGAAATATGGCGCTGAGTTCGCAGCAAAGCAACTCTATCAGCTATTCAGGCTTGGGATTGAATATCTCACGATACATGGATTCACAGTTGAATTCTCTGACACTGATCTGCCGACAGAAGCAAAAGAACACATCAACCAGACACTCAATGATGGTGTTGAACAGGTAAAGAATCTTGTCAAGATGTACATGAATGGCGAGCTTGAAGCGCTTCCTGGAAAAACAGAGAGAGAAACCCTTGAACTGAAGATACTTGAAGTCCTGAACAAAGCACGAAACACGACAGGAAAGATCGTCGAAAAAGAAGCTGTCGATTCATGCACACTCACTATGGTGAAGTCAGGAGCGAGGGGAAACTTCTTAAATCTTGCTCAGATGGCCGCATGCGTAGGGCAGCAGGCTATGAGAGGAAAAAGGATCGACAAAGGATATGCCAACAGGACATTATCATGTTTCCGACGTGGCGATCTCGGTCCGAAAGCACATGGTTTCATCAGAAACAGTTTCAGGTCTGGTCTCTCGCCAAGCGAATTCTTTTTCGCCGCGATGACTGGAAGGGATTCACTGATGGATACCGCACTTAGAACACCAAAATCAGGTTATTTATATAGAAGACTTGCGAACGCTATGCAGGACCTGAGAGTCGAATACGACAGGACCGTCAGAGATTCAAGCGGAAGGGTTGTCCAGTTCATATATGGAAGTGATGGACTTGATGTCTCAAGAAGCAGCGGCGGTACAATCGACGTGAAAAGCATAATCAATACTGTATGCAACATACAGGCAAAATGATCCGGTGATAACAAATGGCGCATGAAGAATTATTCAAGGGATATGAACAGACATTGCCAGAGCACATCCTAAAAGATATAAGAGAGAACCTCCCAGACAAAGTCAATAAAGCTGAAGTCAAGGAGATACTTGAGATCACACAGACAGAATTCGATGCAGCTCTAGTCGATGCAGGTGAAGCAGTCGGCATCGTGGCAGCTGAATCTATTGGTGAACCAGGCACGCAGATGACTTTGAACACATTCCACTTCGCTGGCGTCGCAGAGATGAACGTCACGACAGGTCTGCCAAGGCTCATCGAGATCCTTGACGCGTCGGCAGCACCGAAGACTCCAATGATGGAGATCTACCTCAAAGCACCATACAACAAGGGAAAAGACATAAAGAAGATCGCGCATAAGATCAAAGAGACAAAATTGAAAGAGCTTATCAGCGAATTCTCCATAAATGTGCTTGAGTCATGGATCGCGATAGTGCCTGACAAGAAAAAACTCGCTGACCTCGATATGGATATCGCAAAGATAAAGAAACTTATCGAAAAAGGCCTCAAAGTCAATGTCGAGATCGACGATGACAAGCTGATCATCAAACCAAAAGATGAGACACTCAGCGAGATGCACAAGATCAAAGAGAAGATAAAAGGCGTCTATGTTAGCGGACTCAAGACGATAAATCACGTCCTCCCGATCAAGCGTGAAGATGAATTCATCATTGTCACCGCAGGCACAAAACTACAGGATGTGCTTGAACTTGATTTCGTCGATCCTATCAGGACGACGACAAATGACGTGAAAGAGATAGCAAGTGTGCTCGGTATCGAAGCAGCACGTTCAGCAATCATGATAGAAGTATTGAAAGTCATCAACAGCCAGGGATTGAACGTAGACATCAGGCATATAATGCTTGTCGCTGATATCATGTGTGTCAGCGGACTTGTCAACGGCATAACACGATATGGTGTTGTCAGTGAAAAATCCTCTGTCCTTGCAAGGGCATCATTCGAGACTCCGCTAAAGCACATCATCGCAGCAGCGCTATCCGGAGAGGAAGACAAACTGACAAGCGTCATAGAGAACGTGATGCTCAACCAGCCGATTCCATCAGGCACTGGGCTTCCAAAGCTCATGATGAAAGACTGACGCTCGACACGACACTCACACAGAAAAGGTGAGATAAAATGACAAATGAAGACGTAATAGCAGATATAAGAAAAGGTCTGAAGACCGACAAGATGCTCATCGGTAGAAGAAGATGCATCAAACAGCTCAAGCTAGGTAAGCTTTCAAAGCTTTTTTTAGCAGCGAATTGCCCTGCTGATGCGCTTGAAGACATAAAACATTATTCATCGATGGATAGTGTTGAAGTGGTGCAGCTTGACATCAAGAATGATGAACTAGGCATGCTTTGCAAAAGGCAGCATAACATCTCTATGCTAGGCATCCAGAAATGAGACGATGGTGCGTATAAAACTAGACCTTGGTCAGATGCGGCAGATAGCGCTGTTTGAGAAGATAACACATATCCAGCCAAGGGATTGTTTTGAGGATGAACTCACAAAGCAATTATGTTTCATAGTGCCACCAGACACGATAAGCCGCGCGATAGGCAAATCAGGAGCGAATGCGAAAAAACTTGAATCGTTATTCAAGAAGAAGATAAGGATTGTCGAATACTCAGAAGAACTCTGTGAATTCATCCAGAATCTCCTTTATCCATTGAAACTCACAAACGCAGAGATCACAGCTGAAGGCGGAGTGTTGCTTGAAGCGAAAGATCATGCCACAAGAGGCTACATAATCGGACGTGCGGCACAGAACCTTCGGAACCTTGAGAAGAACGTCAGACGGTTCTTTGAGGTAAAAGAAATCAAAGTCGTCTGAACCAAAAGTTTTAAAAAGGAATAATAGACACCAACTAAGAATCGTATTTAATATATAAAGAAATCATGGTGAAATGAATGGCAAAAAAAGCAAAGGGCATTAATGCGGCAGCAAAACTCATGAAAAGAAGGAGCAAATCAAGATGGCTCGACTCAGGTTATATCAGAAGGACTCTTGATCTCAAAAGAAAATCCGACCCATTAGAAGGATCTTCACAGGCAAAGGGGATAGTCCTTGAAAAGATACAGATCGAAGCTAAGCAGCCAAACTCAGCTATGCGAAAGTGCTGCAGAGTTCAGCTTATCAAGAATGGCAGACAGATCGCCGCTTTTATGCCGCGGGATGGAGCCCAAAAGATGATTGATGAACACGATGAAGTAATCATCGAATGCATCGGCGGAAAACAGGGACGTGCGAAAGGAGATATCCCTGGAGTCAGATGGCAAGTGATCAAGGTAAATGACCAGTCACTGAAGTCTCTCTTGAACGGTAAAGCAGAAAAAGCAAGGAAGTGATGAATATGTCAGAAATCAAAGCATTCACAAGATGGGACATTGACGGAATCAAGATAGATGATCCTGGACTAAAAGATTATATCACGGTCAAACCACAGATAGTGCCACGAAGCGGCGCAAGATACGCAGGATCAAGATTCCATAAATCAAAGGTATTCATCGTCGAGAGACTCATGAACAAGATCATGGTCGCTGGCCACAAGAGCAAGAAGCATAACAAATCGAGTGGACATTGCACAGGAAAAGGCCATAAGGTCTATGATATAATGGAAGCTGCTCTTACAATCGTCGAAGAACGGATAAAAGAGAATCCTATCAAAGTCCTCGTGAAAGCGATCGAGAATGCTGCTCAGCGTGAAGAGATCACAACAATCGAATACGGTGGCGCAAGATATCCAAAAGTTGTCGAGTGTGCTCCACAGCGACGAGTTGACCTTGTCCTTAGGCATCTTGCCCAAGGAGCATATACACGATCATTCAAGAAGAAGCGGGACATCGCGAGTTGCCTTGCTGAAGAGATCATACTTGCATACAAGGCAAGCCCAGACTCCCATGCGATTTCAAAGAAGCTCGACGTCGAGAGACAGGCTGATTCCAGCAGGTGATCCTGCTGTTAATTTTCACTTTTTTTATCATCTATTTCTGGAGAATTATCTTGTCAATCGAAAACGACCACCCTTAGTCACAGACCAGTGGCATAATTCGCTCCGGGTCGTTTTCTCGGACCCTTGCATTTCCACTAAATCGCCACTCGTCAATAGACGGGTGGAAATGCAAGATTATAGATAAAATCATTGTGGCTTGGATCAGCTTTAACTATAAGCCTTGCCTATCCTGCAGAGTTCAATAAGTCCAAAAAGAGTCTCATTTTTCAGAACCTTCATCTTTTTCTTATACTGCCTGTTCAAAACGATAGAATTCAAACCTTTTCCCGATACAGTCCCTAAGATGATACCACCGATCGCACCCACTAAAACACCGACAACACCAAATGCAAGTCCTGCTCCGATACCACCACCAAGCATTCCAAATGCGCCAGATCCTGTGACAGTGCCGACACGTCTGAGTTCAGAATCAGACTGTGCGATCTCCCATTCAGCCATCACATCCGATTTATTCTCCCAATACGTTCTATAAATTGTCTTCTCAATGTCACCCCGTGGTTCCACACCGACAAGACCTTTCTCTTTGTATAGCTTCAGTATCTTCCCAAAAATGAACGTTTCCTTATTCTCATTCAGTACAATATCAGCCAAAGTATCATCACCATAAAGATCCACAGACACAATCTTCGATATCGATGCGAGATATTGGCCGGTAAGATTCTTCAACAGACCTTCACCTTGCAGAACAGAGACCTTTTTATTCGCGATATATTTGTTCATCTCTTTGACCTTACGTTGATATATCCGCAACGTCGGTGATATAAGTTCATTGAGATCATCGGCGATAGAATCAAAATTCATATCAAGAACTTTGAGTTGCTGATTATATCGCTTCCGCTCTTTTGATTCCACAAAAGTATAAGAAAAATCAGTTTTCATATTTACCCTCAAAAAGACAGGATAACCTTCTTACTAATATAGGTTTCGTCTCAAGAGATCAAGAAAAGTCAAAAAAATAAATATTGACATCATTTTTTATTACCAAAGTAGAATATCTTGTCGATGGCCACATCTTCTGCTTGATACCCGCCGCTTCTTGGATGATTGTTTCCAGTCAGTTTCACTTCAGGAGCTGCCACAGCCTCTTTGACTTCGACTCGTGGCGCAGGAGCAGACGCCCGCATCTCAACAGCGACCTCTTGCCTGCGTACTGGAGCGGCTGATCTTGATTGCTCAAGTTTTCCTCTTAGTTCATTGACCTCGCCGATGATATCATTCATAGCATGCTGCATTTTCATGATTATATCAGCCATGTTCGAGACCCTTGCTTCTTGCTCTCGATATAGTGAAGAGAGGTTTATGAATTTGCTCTCCCAATCCAGGCTGACACCTTCGACTTTGGCAGCCTTGACTTCAATCCTTTCAGGAGTATTTTCTGGTTCTTTCTTATCATTCAATTTCCTCAAGAATCCAAGTTCACTTTTGCTATCGACCATACTATCTGCCTTAAGATATGCATCATCCATAGAACTGGCAATCCCAAAGTCTTTCAATTCACGCGCGAGTTGATTAACTCGCTGAAGCTTAGCTACATCCATCCTCACATCACCTATGGAACTTTTTTTTGAACTTAATCCGAAATCAGTTATACATCCGCTCTACTAATATACAAATTGATATACTGATTTATAAACATTTCGATAGTTTAAACTACACTATATAACCACACAATCAACTAAAAGTAGAGAAATTTTTATATCCAATCCACATCACACAACCAACAGAGGCAAAATCATGAGCATATATAAAAAAATAGAAGGACAGCTATATAGACCAAAAACAATAGAACAGATAGAAGAGATATTAGATAATTACACCACTTCTCAAGCACCGGCACAGCTTAAAAAAGATCGGCTGCTCCTGAATAAAGAACAGACAACTGATCTGCTTGAAAAAATAGTGAAACCTGCTTTTTCAGAACTAACGGGAATCAAAATAACACACAAGATCCCAATGGTCATGAGTTCAGGAAGCGACTTGATAGACAGCATCAGATATGATTCAGGCACAGCCCTGACATATGCTGTGACAATGGAAGTCCTGACAAAGATGATTCTGAAAAAAAAGTTAAGTCTAGTCAATCTGATCGCAGGATATACATCAGCCATCGCGTCATCGACAATTTCTAAAAGAAATTTGGCTGGTCTAAGCAAGAAAAATCACATCTATGTAAAACAATTAGATGATATCCAAATGCCACAAGTATTGGCACATGAATTGACACATTTTGTCAGGCTCCATGGGTTAGGGTGGTATAAATTCTATAAGACATTAGATATCATCGAAGAAGGTCTGGCAACAACAGTCGGTCTTCAAATCCACAAAACAATACAAAATGCTTCAGAAGATCTGACTGCTGCAAGCCAATTGAAACAAGCATATTTTCTCATTCGAGCAAAAGAACACATTATCAAGGCATCAGATGGAAAAACACACCCGAAAAAAACAAGGCTCAAACGATTCACAACAGCCAATTTTGGATCAGGAAAGTATTATCTAGGATATGCATTATTCGCGATTGCTGTAGAAAAACATGGTGATGATGTCATAAAAAAAGCGATAAAAGGGGATTATTCATCTCTGTTTGACTAATCATAAAGCATTTTCGAGTTCAAGTTTCAACTGTTTGTATTTATCGGATTCATCGACAGAATATTCCATCGCGCCTGACGAGATCGAAAGGACCATGTAATTTCCCCGACTATGATTTATTCCTCGTCTAAAGGTCTCTTCTCCAAATACAAGTGATGCAGCAGTAAGCAACCCACCGGTCAGAACAGAATCTAAGAAAAACGCAGCCACTGCTCCGCCGCCAGCGATGACTGTTCCAGCACCACCAAATTCCTTCATTTTCTTTTCATATGCCATTTCAGTCGGATAAATAGTCCCTATGATCTTATCATTTTCAGTCGCAAAACTGATGCCATAAGAAGAGATACAAGAGTCTCCAAGATCCGGGTCAGACAGATATTCCCTGAACGCACTGAGATTGCATAGCTCTTCTCCGGAAACAAGTTTCGCTGACGCAGCCATCACTTTCGGCATCCCAAAATGACCTCTGATTACTGAAAAGAACTTCCCTAGATTATTATATAATTTTTTCAGTGTCATTTTACGTTCAAATCCGAGAGTCTTGTTTGTGAAGATATGTGAATATGGTTCAAGACAATAATCCAATTTACCATCTACGAAATGTATGCCCGGAGAATATATCTCGATATCACTGCCATTCTTGACAAGCTCATGTTCTATCCGACCCACATACCCTTTGCACCTTGTCGCTTTTCTGAACATGCCGTGAGACGTACACTCACTTTTTATCACAACATTGTCGGCATATTCCCCAAAAAAAGAACCAGGATATGAAAATCCGACTAACAAAGGCGATTGTTTTGTGCCTCTTGCTTCACGGCATAGATTAGATAATGCATTTACTGAATCTAACTGAAATAGCTGAGGGACAGACCTAGATTTAAACATTTGATAGAAAAGTTTACCGAAATGGAAATACTCACCAGGATTTGCCCCACAATAATTCTCCACACATAGGCCTACAAGCGTGCCGAATATCTTGCTGACCCTAAGATTGACTTCTGCGATATTCCTGTCGAAATACTTCTTTTGATGACCAAGAAAATCGCTTACCATATCATCGATGTCCGATGCACTATACTGATATGACCATATAACCTCTTCTATCTCTTTTCTCCACAGATGGTCACCGCCATCAAGAGGTTCAAGATCAAGTTTATCCAACAGATCATCAAGTGTCTTTGCCATCTTACCCGGCAGAAAGGATATCGGGAGTATTTTTAAATATTGGGGTGTAGGACTTACTTGGATTGTTTTCTATTCGGTAAAATACTGACAAGAATACTTAAGAAACCAGCAATGATTCTGAATATTTATTTCTATAAAATAACGAAACTAAAATGTAAACAATTGTCGAGAAAACACCGATTGCTATGCTTAAAAAATTTGAATTATTCTAGTAACTTTTAACCTAGTTATTCGGTTCTATTCCGCTCAATTCCTCCTCAATCCGCATGATCGGCTCTGGATCGATAGTACCCTCTTCGACATTCTCATCGTAGTATTCATGATGATCCATATCGCGGTCTTTTGTATTCCTCACAATGTCCCTAAGAAGCATCAGATAAGCATCTAATTCGTTGTTATGAAGCAGAGTCGTGAAATATCCTTCTTTTGGTCTCTTGTCTACCTTTTGGGGGGTCATATTATGTAATACCGATTAGAACATATAAAAAGCCGGTTCACTGACCGTAGGTCAGGAATGCTGTGATGCGGAATAAACGAATCAACATAAATACTAGAAAAACAGATAAATGCACATAGAATCCACACACACATTAATACTCGAAAGAAATACAAAATGGAACCACTAAGATCATATCTGACAACAACAGGATGGAAACAGGATTACGAAAAGACTAGGCCTTTGTTCAAACCAACAGGAACCTTACTTTTCTTACTTACAGGAGCATACTTTCACGCTAAAGGAATTGAATACGCATTCGATGGGGAGGTTGGTCACTCAATCCTAAATACAACTGTTGCAACACTGAATTATACTGGGGCATTCTTCCTTCTAGGGAAATACATAGATGATAAAAGGTCAAAAAACACCCGCAAAAAACAACTGGATGAAAAACAGCAGAATCTCGAAACAAAATTGAGTTAATTTTTTTTTCGGCATTATCCCGATTCATGAGTATAGCAACAAACCACCATTTTCTTATCTGATCCCGACTGAGTCGGAACCATCCCGACCTGTCAGCGATAATCCCGACAAACTAGTTCAAGGGGTTCTTCGCAGGGAAGCCCCATTCCACAACCAATGATATAGAAACGCGCATTTTTTTAGGGGTTTTCCGCATCATTCTGGGATAATCCCTGCAATCTGTTTTGGTATACATATTTGCCGACTTTTCACAGGTATTTTGATATCAAGAAAACAAAAAAACAGGCCAAATGCGGCTTATTTTCAATCAACCTGCTCAGATGCCAGAATTAGGGCATCTCAACTGATCTCATGATACATGAAAGTCTGCCTACAAGCAGAGAGAAGAAGCCTCGTATCTTTTGGTAATCCATTTCTTATCAGAAGAGCCAAAACTGAAAGTGTGTTCTCGCGATCTGTCCCATAATCATATTCATCACAAGGCCATTTTGGATTATAGTATGCCCTGCTTAAAAGCACACCGTGATTTAACACCCCGTTTCGGTTCCGGCCCGTGTAGACTAATCGAACATATTCACCAAATGGGTGGCTGCCATAACGTCTTATCGAGGCTGCATGCTGTTCACAAAAAGGACTGCCCACCAATTCTCCAGTTTCTGGATGTATTGAGAAGCGACCCAATACAAGATCTCCTTGGAATCCAGCATGATCGACTTCATACCTATCATTAGAAAGAAGCTTCAGTTTTCTCTGCTGGTTTTTTCCATCTCTGATATTCTCTTCAGCGATTTTAGGTGTAGTCCATTCATCACAGAGCCATTCGAGCCCATTGTATGTATGGCCAGAAGCCAAAAGGACTGTCATCTTTTTAGGTATAGACAATCCATAAAGCCCATGCTCATCTGGCATGATATCGTTCAATGACAAAAGCCTTTCAGCCATATCATCACAAGAGAGATCAAAATAGCCTTCAAAGTCAGGAAATTGATACGTCTTCCCATCATAGTCTGACACTATGTCGTTCATCTTATAGACCCTTCCAGCACCCATTTTCAGGATTAGAGAAATCAGATACAAAGATATAAATTTTTCTACCTATAGCCAGGGAGAAAGCATTCATAAGTATGGACTTCATGACATGCCGCAAAGCTGATATGATGATCAACCCTCCTTAAATGACCATCAGGCATCAGGCGTCCGACCTCATTTGGTAAGAAACCCTCGCCATCAGATTTCAGATATAGACCTTTCTCTTTCAGACGGAGATTTTCTGGTAAAAAAATAAGATTACAAGCAGGGATAATTTGCATGTCGACCTTTTTTTTAGGGATGCTACATGGATAATCCCTGCAGATCTGCACAGCTACATCAAACCCCCGCCAAGTAATGTAATGCGGTGCCTTACCGTGTCTGATTCCCCCCACATGATTCTTTGTACACAAAGCCATATCGCTTGTCGCTGCATTCTGTTTTGTGTATTCATCGACGTTCCCATCGATGCAGATAAATGCAGTATTATGATAATGTCTTCCGTCTTCCCAACCGATAGTACCAGGGATTATAAGCGATTCCAGACCCTCTGTCGCTTTACTGAGTGTCGTCTTGATTGCCTCTTTTTCTCGTTTAGTATAGAGCTTATTTCTCTTCAGAAAGTACCACTCAGGCGCTAGCAGAATGTCAAATTCCACCTTATCGACCACATCTAAAAGAACCCCAAGAGAATCTTCTAATTCTGTCGGAAATGTTCTGACTGGAATCATGGCTATAGTCATTGTCGCTTGCATTTTCAGGGTGATTCTAAAGGAGTTTATAAGAGTTTCTCGTCCACTGGACTCACTGGACATGGCCGACTCAAGTATATAAAGTTCCGACGTCAGTCTGTATGTTACACAAGGTGATGCAAGATGAAAGGAAACAAGATCGTGATACAAGACAGTGAAGCAGGAATTAATCCAACGTCGGAGATACTTGCGACGACTATCATGTCAAGGATGGGACTGCTGCCAAGAAAAAGAGGCTCGACTGACAAGATGCACAATGTGATGATCGCATTATATGAGGCATCGAAGAAAGCCTATAAAGAGAAAAGACCGGAGAATGCTGTGATGACCGTCGAGGAACTGTCTATCCACGCGGGCATCTCCCGTCAGACGATGTATGAGTATATCTCAAGATGGCTGGATCTTGACCTGGTAACGAAAACGTCTTATATCAAGGACAATGCAGTCATCATCGGCTATCGTCTGAACGGCGCAACACTCGAAAACGCTTTTGAGAAAGCCATGGTACGGATCAGGAACCATATGGACCTGACGATGAAGTACATCGGAGAATTGCAAAAAACGATAAAAAACGAGAAGATATCGAAAGCACAACGAAATGGGCCAGACTCTCGTCGGGAAAGTGTGGGATTTGAGGGGTGAATTTATTTTATTTTTGATTAAATGTTTTGAGCAGTTTGGATTATTCGGACTATTTTCTGATTTATGTAGTTTTTAGTCTTGATTTGTGATTCTGTAGAATCGCAAAAGCATTTTACATGGTTTGTATTCTTGTCGGGATTATGTTCGCTGTAATTTTGTTAAAGTGAGTTTTATTTTTTCAGTACGCCATACAAAAAATATATTTTCAGGTCTGATTACCCACAAAGCGCCGAAGTAAGTGCAACAAAGCGATTCTTCGCAAGAAGTCTTTAAATAATCAGACTATATCCCGAGATAAAATGGATTACAAAGAGTTCAAAGCAGCCGTCTATGCGCGCCTTGATCATGCGACAGTCGGGGTGAAAAAGATTCATAATGGTGGCAGACGAGATATATCTGATTTGGATGACCTTGCGATTAGATTGAGCCAGCATGTGCTTCAGTTGATCCCCGCCAAGATGGCATTTAGGAATATCAAAGACGTATCAATATATGGGCTATGTGTCGAATACATCACTGATTGCAACAGATGCGTCAATTACGAACCAAGTGGGGTATGGCGTATCAGCGCAAAGATGCTTGAAGATGCTGGTTATCGGGATCTTTCCGGTTCATTTATCAAAAAAGGAATGGATACGGCAATTGAGACCATGGATCGACGTATAGACCGAAAAAAGGACAAATTCTTAGATAGATTAGTCAAAATGATGAGTTAGTGTTACTCGCAGGTAACAACAAAACGAAACATTTAAATACCAATAGTACTCTGAAGTAGTAATAACAATGGGACTACTAAAAAAACTATTTGGGAGAGCAAATACCACTAATACAGAGCTTCTCTTGACAAAATACCACTACTTTAAGAGGTGACAAAATGTTTGGAACAAACTTGACATGGAAGATCATGCAGATCAAAACCGTCATGAAGACATCATTTGAGAATGTCAAAGCTGATATGAATGAGCTCAAACGATCAGTGACTGACTGGATACTGTATCTGGATGGAAACCAACGACAGCTTGAGATACGCGTCGCAGAACTTGAGAGAGAGCTACGGAAGATGAAGCGAAACAAGCAGATAATAGAAGTGTGCTAGAAAGATGAACCTTAAAAAACTGATCTACAACCTTGTCCCGACTGAGAAAGTCAGGATATGGAGCGAGAGAAAAAAGGAAGTAAAACCAGATAAGACACTTGGCAGGATAGTCGAAGCCGTATGCCTAAAAGCCATAGAATTCGGACCCAAATATGCAAAAGCAGTGAAAAGACATTCAGAATACTGCGAATTGCAAGAAGAGCTAAAAAAGAAGTATCCCTATGAAGCAGCGAGATGTCAGGCGAACCAGGCAGATTCATTCACACAATGGCTGCAATACATGGGAGAAGAGATGCCTGAATTAAAACCACGATTCTTCGAACTAAAGACCAAAGACGAGTATAGAATATCACAAGAGAACGTATTCAGATTATACAAGCACAGTATCGTCTCTGACTGCAATGATGGGCATATGCAGATAGAAGAGAGACTGCTTTATCATGATTTCTTCGAAGAGTGCGTCACGATTGGACTGAACCAAAACATACTGACTGATACACTCTATAACAGAACAGACTTTGATGACAAGAAAGGGAAATACCAAGCAGTCGGCGCAGTCACAGGCGCTACCTTTGGAATACTTACAACGTGGGACCCATTCATCGCCATATCAGGCCTATTTTTAGGCGGCATCGCAGCAGATGGATTATTTGTATATGGTCCGACAATCAAGGTGCGGTCCAGATTAAGAAAAGCATTAAAAGAGAGACGAAAAGAGGCATCCGAAGCCATCACAAGGTGCAACAGATGAAAACACACGAAAAGATATTAGGACAAATAGAACATGAAGTAAAGAAAAACATAAAAGATTACATAATAAAAAGCAAATGCGCAGGCGAATTCTACATCGAAGCACTGCCTGAAGAAATCAAAGCCAAGCGTGAAAGCAGACTTGAATCCATATTATCAAAGAACAATAAAACAGATGATGATCCAAGCTTAAAAAATGCATGCAGACAATATTTCAATGACCACATAATAATAGAACGTACATACCAAAAAGAATCAGGCAAGTTGACAGAGCTCTTTATGCCATATTCCATTATGGCAATCGGCGCTGCGACATCCGGATTCGTCCTCCATCCAAACCATGAGATAAGTTTCGCTGGAGGATTGCTAGGCGCCATCACGGCCTTTGTCGGCGCAGCTTTCAGGGCATCAACAATCCAAGACCATAAAAAAGAAAAGAAGGTTGCGACAAGATTCGCAAAGTCACAATTCTATGCGAGGGTGAAGTAATAAAAATGGACAAAAGTATGACATTACAGGAAATAGTTACTCAGGAATCATTGGGTCAGAAGATTGCAAAAGTAGCAAGAAAAATTATCATGCCGATATTATCAAAAGAACAGACAATGCTTGAGAACGCACAATTAGACGGTGATTATGTCGAGAGCTCATATAGAAACGCCATGATCCAATCAGACAATTTAGTACAGGAGATCATGAACCCACATCACAACCCACAGAAGACACTTGATCAAAAAAACATCCTATCCTTGTATATCTCTACGATAGATGTCGCGGCAGACAGGATGTGGACCATCAAAAGATGCCTTGATGCGACAGTCATGAAATTTGATAGATATAGAAAAGAGTTGTATCGACATTACACAAACCACAATGTCGTTGATAAGATAGAAAAAGCAGGCGCAAAAGCGATATTGAAGTATGCTTCAAAGCTCGTTGATGACACTGATCTTGGGCACATGACTGAAGACTTGCTTTCAGACAGAAAGGGGTTCATCTCTGGATTTAAGAGAAAAGAAACAGAGCTTCTACAATCATGTACTGACAGGATCGCTTCAGATGTCGCAAAGGAAGTCAGCAATGTTATGTTCCAGATGGGAAATCTACAGCAGATGCCTGAGTCAGAGTTGATACGATTTGCGCTCGAAGGATTCACAAACAGCTATGCTGAATGCATAAATGACACTGTGCAATTTGGACTTCTGAAAGGAGTCTTCGTGCGAGTGATGTATGAAAGCACAATACCGATGAGGCAGGTGGCATAAATTTGGACGAAGAACCATACACCCTTGTTCCAGAAGAGAGAAGACCTGGCATCGCTGATGACCTTGAAGATATCTGCCGGAATGATCCGCTTAGTTTCACAAACCTAACTCTATCTTTCAACCAGAAAGAGGATCTCAAAAGACTCACTGACAATGGGCTGATTGAAAAAGAAGTCTACATCGAAATAAACCACATAAGAGAGCAGATTGGGATTGCTCTTGGATACATAAACGCAAAGATCACATATCCAGATAGTAGAAGATTCTACAAAGAATATCAGAAACAAGTAAAATCAAAAGTCAGAAAATTGCCTTGGCGTATCGCGACAGTCGTCATTGGCGGACTTGGTGCTACTGCGGCCGCATATGTATCACACCGCATGGGACTGGAAGGACAACTGGGAATTCCATATGCAGACATTGGAATATCTGGCATCGCCGGCACATATTGCAGCTTTGCTGTCACATCCCTTGGATGGACGATGCGCGGATACAAAAAAGATGTGCTAGCTGACAAGATGATTGATCAAGGAGAATATGCATGCATTTCGCTCCAGGATAATGTCACACAATTAAAAGATATCATGATAAACACAGCGAAAAAGATGAAAGGGAAAATCGGCCTTGATCAGTACAACCACGAATTGACGATATTAGGAGAGCTAGCCAACTTCGAGTCAGTGATAAAGCAGAAAAAGATGATGATCCCAGACATAGGAGACATAAAGATAGTCGGATGATGCAGACAGATGGGAAGATACACACACGAGTTGGACAGGGAAAAAGTATACCTCAAACAATTCAGGCAGTCCTATGATCAATCGACGGTCGGACCAGGCATAGTTGATAGATATACATTGTCTGATTTTAGGGAGATAATCATATCACTTGAGAAGATACTCGCGTCTGTATACGATGGATTCCATTCTCATGAAGCAAGCATCTTCATGCCTGAACCAGACGGTGCTATGAGGGAATTCACCAAAAAGGATACGGTGACTTTGTTCAACAAAATGTCAGGATACTATGATGACAATGCCATTGATGAGGACTACCATTTTCATTACAAAGCAGATATAGGAGAGATATTTGTGCATGGTGCGGACGTGAGACGCAGCATGGATACAAATTGTATGTATGGACTTGCTGGCATCATATGTGTTGGTGCGCTTGCTGCAGTGAGATATATCCCTGGAGTCCCAGATGAATTATTGCTTGCAATCCCGGTAATCGGAGGCTATGCTGCAGTGCATGGATTTGGGATCAGGCGGAAAAGAGATGTCGAGACAAGCGGTATGACAATCGAGATTGCGCCAAACCCAATGGCTGCATCGATGAGACAGGCGATAAAACATGAGATCATCTGCCAACAGCTAGAGAAGTATGACCCAAGAAAACCAGAGAGAACATGGGCTGTTGTAGAGAACCTTGACAAGATGGTTGATGGATATCTAAGAAAGGTAGAGGGTGACAGATGAGCTTATTTGGACCAAGAAAACGTATCGACACAGACCTAACCCAGAATCGATATTCAAAAAAACAATATTCCCAGATGATGGATCGTCTTGAAGAGGATCTTAGATCATTCAGTCAAAGGCTTGAGCATAGATTCACTGCGCTTCTTGAGGATAAAAATGGTCTGAAAAGACTGGCATACAATGAACCTGATGAGGTCAGATTATATTATGCGCTTGAGAACATCGATGAGATATATGACAATAAAAAAGCGGAATTCTTACGAATAGAATTTGGCCACAGGCCTGCCGCGCTTGAAGCCTTGATAGAGAGTGGGAAACTATCAATCGATGATGTCTCACGGATTGTTCACACCTATGCGATCGATGCAGCGATAAGGCATGGCGCAAGGACGACAAAAGAGCTAGATTATCTTGTGTTATATGCAGAGAGGATGCTTGAAACACAGCAAAAACTGCAAAAAAGACAAAGAAAGGCATTAAAGGCAATCGCATTCAAATATCTACTTAGTGATAAAGGATGAACCTATATAGAGACCCAAGATCAGGATTCGATGACATCCAACAGAGAGCAGAATACACTCAGGAGGTCGATGCTGTCATCGATTCATATAGAAGATTCAAATCCAGGCTTGAACGAACGATAAGACAGTCGATCGCATATCGGGATGAACGGGTTAAGATAGAAGAAGGCGCTATCGATGGAGAAACAGAATTGATTCCTACGCATATCGAGAACTGCGAGAGGAATGTGAAAGACTTTTGTGAAGAATCATGCTATATCGACAAAGATACATTAAATGCCTATCTGAATCAGATCACTATAGATTCAATTAATGTAAACCACATTATGACAATGTATATCGGCACTGCTGTCACTTCTGCTTCACCAAAAACAGATCGCGAAACAGATGTATTAAGAGAACTTTATATCGCGCACCATGAATGCAGGATGGTGGCCGCATTCGCAAGTCCAATCAGCAGATTTTTTACGATAAGATCGCTTAGGAGAAGCAATCGGAACGCTGCGATAGAAAGACTGCTCATGAATGGTGATCAGGATGAGTGATCTGCCAACCCCTTACCGTATCCCTGACGAAGACCGCATGAGAGAGACTGCGCCACGCAGCAGGGAAGAATATCAACGCATACTCACTGAATTTAGAGGAGATTATCAGGAAAGAAAGATGGCTTTGATAAAAGAGGCAAAGCGTATTGATAGATGGGTCAGACATATGTATATAGACCGGCCATCCTTAGATCTGCGGGCAATCATAAATGACATGATGGCTGAATCGCTCATAGAGATGCTTCCAGATCAAGATGGTAAACTGAAAAAATATATCGAAAAGCGAAAAACTTTGATGTATCTCCATGAAATCATGCAGATATATGCGGACAAAAAATTATCAAAGATATGCAACCAAGAAGAGAGAGAAGCGTTGATTGCATTTGCCAAATATGAACCTGTCAATGCTCCCGTATGTTGGGATGAAGAAATCTGTGTGTATAAGACAGATATTATTTCTGCGACTCTATTCGTCCGTGCCATTGACATGCATACAATAAAAAAAGCAAGAAAGGCATCAATCAAGCAAAAACTTGAAGAGATAATCAATGCGCTTGTGCAGAGGTGCCACTGATGCTGCGCAGGATAGAAGGATGCACTGCAAGAGTGAAAGGTAGCTATATTGACTTCTATGATGCAGAAGAAAAATTCGTCGATATGAAACTTGCATGCTATTATTACGCCGAGATGCTTGTGTCAAAAGAAGGAAAACATCACATAGGCACTAAATACGTGCTCCAGCATCCGGGAGAACAAAGATTTGTGAATGATTTAGAAGGGCTTGCGGATAGGATAAGCATACTTGATTTCGCAGAAGAAAGAGTACGTAGGGGCGAATTGCCATACATCTACATGAGACTTCACGCAGTTGGAAATGTGCCGCCAAACCGAGCGAAGCAAGGCGCGATGATTCCGCCTAAGACGACCACCCACATTGACGAGGATGAGATTCAAGAATACGTCTTGATACCAAGATCGTTAGAACCAGAAGAGCACAAAGAACTCTGGAGATATATCGCGAAAAAAAGATTCAAAATAGAAAAATGATAGGTGAATGATATGTTACTGAAATCAAAATACCAATGTCTATACGCAATGATGAGAAGAAAAGAGAAAAGAGCATTGAATAAATTCTTTCTTGATTCAAGGAAATTCGGACCATATGCTCAGCAGCTTGTGCTTGGATTCTGCGAAGCGCGAAAGACAGAGGAGACAGAATTCTCTTTAGACGCAAGGAACTTATTTCGAAGAAGCATCGGGATATCTGGCGAGTTCGCTGAATATGTCGAATCATTCCTGGCTGACAAACCATGGCTGACAGAACCTACTGATGAAGATATCGAAGATTTCCATAGGAAACTCACATGGAGAGAGAAAATGAAGATGCTGCTCGCATGAAAGGAGTTTTTATAGATGAGACAGATGATTGGAATTCACCGTGTGCACTAGCACTAGTCATCAAAAAAGAATCTGACACTTTGATACACACGATAACAAAACCATATGAAAAACAGTACGCACTTCTCGTATACGAATACTAAAGCTTCTGTTTCTTCGCTTTATCAGAGATGATCGCAGAATTGCCAGAAGGATCCTCTATTATCAAAGTCAATGGTTCTTGACCCCACATGACTTTAGTGAGCTTCTTCAGATACGTCTTTGCCTTTTTCTTGGCTGCCTCATCTTCTTCACTATCGCGTGCGCTCTCAATCGCCCCTTTGATCCGTGTCAATACACCTTCCACATTAGAAATATATCCATTTGAGACAGGACCAGGATCGACAGAGATCATGCGGGGAATCTTTATTGTCGCCTCGCCGGATTTGACTATCCGAATCTTCATATCATCTTCGCATTCGATCTGTAGCGTGAATCGGGATGGTTCATGCCGTTCCGCTGGCTCGACATCTGATTTGAAATATTTGCAGTTCGAGCAAGACATAGAAAAGAGAAACACGACACCGAAGTACGGGACATCTCTTTCCTGTTCCCTGAGCGTCATTGTGTTCTTTCCACACATTGGACAAGGTTGTCCGCCCAATTCTTCAGGTTTTTGTTCTTCCATTGATATCCCGTAGGTTTGTTAGAACTAAAAAAGGCATCAAGTGATTTAAATAGTTTTCTGTGTGCGCCAAATTCGATTACACTATAGTATATCTTTCATCAAAAGATTTATATAGGCCCATTATCTCCATTTGGCAACTTTAAATTAGTGCGGAGTGGTTATAAAATGGATTGGAAAACACTTGTAGTATTGGCGATTCTTGCTATCGGAATCATAGGTTTCAATTTACACAACACGACAAAAGCAGACAAGATCACAGGAAACTCTGTCGCTGTCGATGAAGAAGTTCCAGGAGAGGAATGCACAACATGCACAAAGGCAAACCTCACATTGACAGAGATGGTGTTAAATAAATCTGAGACCATGCCGACTGGCGCTGTGAAAGAGTTCTCTGAAGAGGCCATATTGGAAGGAGAGATTGTCGTCGATGAAACCGATCTTGTGAAGCTCAAATTGAATGCGACTGATCCAGATGGGGATAAATTATACTATACGTTTTCAAGTCCGCTTGATGAGAACGGTGAATGGCAGACCAAGAATGGTGACTTTGGGTTTTACAATGTGACAATCAGCGCTTCAGATGGAGAATTCGTTGTGACAAAAGAGATTATCCTTGAAGTCAAAGCAGTCAATTTCGCCCCGGTCGTTCTGTCAGTATCAAAACAGAACAAACAATTGTCAGCCATTGAAACAGACACAATCTCTATCGATGTAGATTCTATGGATCCGGATGATGATGAGATGAGCTATGTCTGGATGCTGGACATGGAAGAGATCGGGACTGAAGAAGACTTATCATATGACCTTTCATATGACTCTGCCGGACGACACAGCCTAAGGTTGGTTGTGACTGATGGTGACAAAGAGACTGTCCTTGACTGGATATTGACGGTTGCCGATAAGAACCGGGCACCGACACTTGAGAAGTTCGATGACTTAGAAGTCGAAGAGACAGAGAGCATCCAATTGAAGCCAGTATACAGCGATCCAGACAAAGAAGATGCAGAGTCGTTGACTATCACATACAGCGAACCATTCAATGCAGATGGTTTCTGGGAGACTGATTACGAGAGCGCTGGTGGATATCCTGTGTCGATCACAGTCAGCGATGGAGAGACATCTGTCACTGAGATGCTCAAGATAATCGTGAGAAACAAGAACAGAGAACCAATCATCGCTGATATGCAAGACATAGCAGTTTATGAATCACAGAAGATCACATTGAAACCATCAGTCACTGACCCAGATGGTGACAAAGTGACTATCGAGATCTCTGATCCAATCGGGGATGATGGTATCTGGGAGACCGGATACGATGATGCTGGCGAATACAAAGTCACTGTGACTGCGAAAGATGACAAGAGTGAGACTTCAAAAAGCTTGAAGATAAAGATCACAAATGTCAATAGGGCGCCGGTCATCAGTGCTATCGAAGACTTGACAGTTACTGAGACGGACCTTGTAGATGTCGATGTAGATGCGCTTGATCCGGACGGAGATGATGTCATAGTGACTTTCTCAAGTCCACTTGATAATGAAGGCAAATGGACGACCGATTTTGACAGTGCAGGAGAATACACTGTGACAGTCACCGCAAGCGATGGTGATGAAGAATCGACGACCACATTCAAGATAACCGTCAAGAACAAGAACAGGCCGCCAGTGATCTTTGGTGTATCTAACTAAAGCTTTTCTTTTTCCTTTTTTTAGGATCAAATTTTTCAGGCAATGAAAATGATGGGTAGGAATATTGCGAGATTGATGGTTTTCTTAGTGATTCTGATATTCTGTGCTATATCCATATCAGCTACAGGATTCACTGTGACTGTGGATGAAGGCGAACTGGTCAGGCTCAATTTCAATGCCACAGATCCGGATGGAGATACGCTTGATATTGAATGCCTGCCGCCCATGGATCTTGACTGCACATGGCAGACGACATGGGGAGGAGACGAAGGCACCCATAAAGTGATCGCGATAATCTCCGATGGAGAAGATACAAGCGAGACAGAAGTCACAGTTATAGTGAATAATATCAATCGGATACCAAAACTCCTTGATGCATCTTTGGATGCGACTCTTGAAGAGACTGAACAGAACATATTCACATTCACAGCGACAGATCAAGATGATGAGGACCTGACTGTTGAATGGTTCCTCGATGACAAGAGCATCGGAAAAGAGGATCTTCTCGCAGGGAAAGGAGCATATGCCTATCAGACAGATTATGATAGTTCAGGAAGTCATGTGCTAAAAGCAGTAATCTCTGATCCGTTCGACTCTATCGAGACCAGCTGGAAGATAGATGTGAAAGATAAGAATCGTGCGCCAGAGATCAAGGTCAATGAGACTGATCTGACATTCAGAGAGACTGACACAGTAAATATCCATGTCACTGCAGATGATCCGGATGGCGATGATACGACAGTTACGATATCAGACCCTCTTGGTGATGATGGGAAATGGACAACGACTTATGATGACGAAGGGACATATGATGTCGTGATCTCTGCTACAGATGGAGATATGACGGCAACAAAGACAGTCCAAGTGACTGTGTTAAAGACCAATAGAGCACCGATCCTTGATATTCCGGAGACAAGATGGGTATCTGAAGGATCCACACTCACAGAGACATTCTCTGCAAAAGACCCAGATGGCGACAGCATCACATATACACTTGTCGGGGCGCCGGAGAATTCTATTCTTGAAAGAGATACATTCAGTTATATACCATCATATGATCTGGTGAAAAGAGGAACTCAAAAGGAATATGATATGATGCTCATCGCGACAGATGGTGATCTTTCAGCCAATGCCACGTTCAAGGTCATAGTAGACAACAAGAATCGACCGCCAGCGATAGGCCCATATACCGCAGAAAGACTTGATGAGATCACCATAAATGAAGGAGATACCATTCGATTGAGACCCACTTATTGGGATGATGATAATGATAAAGTCGATGTGCAATTCGAAGGATGGATGACTTCTGACACATATAGAACAGGATATTCAGATGTGGGAAAACACAAAGTCACAATCATTGCGACAGATGGTGAATTTGTCGTCAAACGTGATCTGTATATTATCGTCAATGAGATAAATGATCCGCCTGAACTAAATTCGATATTCGATGTTGTCGTCGAAGAAGGCAAAGAGATCACAATCCCGATCAGATACAAAGACAAAGACAAGGTGACTTTCTCTTTATCAGGTGTCCCGGGGCAACATGAGATAAAAGACAGCAAGATAATATTGGATATGCCATTCGATGCAGTCACAATAGATAATGGAACTGATAAAGAACAATCTCTGTTCTCGATGATAACCGGCCTTTTTGGCTTCAATGAAAAGAAGACCGGAAAGATGAATACATTCAATGCGACCCTCACTGCCACAGATTCCTTTGGATCGATGACGACACAGAGATTCGCAGTCAAGGTGTTTGACATAAATCAGGCACCAGCCATCAGATCATGCCTTCCGTCAAATGATACAATAAGGATATACAAAGATGATATCATCACATTTTATTGTGATGCATATGATCCAGAAGGTGATGAACTCATTTATACTTGGAAATTTGGATTGTTCTCAAAAAAGAAAGAAGGAACTGACACACATAAACGGAAATTTACTAAATTAGGCAAGCATACGGTGACACTAAAGATCTCCGATGGCATGGCCATAGAGACGCTCAAATGGAATGTCATAGTAGATGAATTCAAAAAACCAGAGATCCAAGAGCAAAAACCAGCCATCTTAGAAGTCAAGACTAATTCTACCGTGAATAAGACCATCCCAAAAAAAGATGACAGACCTAAAGTGATCACTCTTCCAGTCGCTTAGATATATCTTGTTATCATCACAAAACATGCGCAGAGACAGATAAGAAAACATATCGCGAACCAGAGTTTCAGATCTTTGTGAGGTTTCAATGCCATGATTATATCACCCGTCAGGACAGTATATAATTCTTTCGACAGGTTTAAATATGATGATGTAAAACCATGCAGATTCAAGCTAGGTGAATCACATGGAAAAGAATATGATCCGAAATGCACTCAATCTTTATGATATCATGAGACATCATATCAACAAAACTAATTCAAGAGATAATATGAAGGCGCAATATCAGATTGCTATCGATCAAGAATATAGTTTTCTTATGAAACCAAGGCAAATCACAGATTTCATGACCCGACTCTGCTCTGAGAGAACAAGCATCGAACAGATGGTGACTGGCATCTTTATCAGTAGTCTTGTGCAAAGATCATATGACGAAAGACTAGGCAACAGATTCTATCTTCCGACAAAAAACACAGTCATCCCCTTCTTATGCTATGGACTACATGGCAGAGATAAATGGGATAAGATATATCTCAAGCTTGACAGAGAAGCCAAAGAGGATCCATTCCTTCTTGAAAGCACACGAAACGTTGTCCTGATAGACTGATAGATTTTTATATTATATTTCCTATATTTCCTTGATGACGAAGAAAAAGAAGACAAAACAACCAAAACAATGGTTGCTGCCATTTATTGTCTTTGCACTTATAGTCATAACGATTGGGTATTTCTATGTCACAAAAGAAGATATCACTATTGTGAATGTTGGTGATCTAGACGATGTAAAAGTTGTCCGGAATCCATCTGCCGCAGGGACATTTTATCCTGCAACTGCTAATGGCATCGACAATATGTTTGGCAATTATTTCGCTGTAGCGCCAGAGATGAATATCAGTGGGATAAAAGCGCTTGTCGTACCGCATGCAGGTTATATCTATTCTGGACTTACTGCTGCAGCAGGATATAATCAACTGGGTAATGATTATAAGACAGTATTCATCCTTGCCGACAATCACAATCCCGCTGCGAGATTCGATGGGATATCTATCCTGCCAGTCACGCATTACAAAGTACCGACCGGAGAAGTCAAAGTCTCTTCCATCGCTAAGACAATCTTGAATGACACCCGACTGAGGGGGATAGCAAGAACAGTATACGACGCCCACAAGACACACGTGATCGAAGTCCAGCTGCCTTTTCTGGACAGGACACTTGACGATTTTGAGATTGTGCCGATAATATTTGGATCCATTTCTGATAAAGACCGAGAAGCTGTGCAGGAAGTGATCAAAGAACATCTTGGTCCTGATACATTGATTGTCGTCAGTACTGACTTATCGCATTATCATAAATATGATAATGCTGTCACAATGGATAATAGCTGCATAAAAGATATCGAAGCTGTTGATATCCAGAACGCCAAGAGATGCGAGCTCTGCGGGCCTTCGTCTATGATGACGCTGCTTAGCATAGCGAAAGATAAGGGATGGACGGGTAAGATCGCCGATTATCGCAATTCAGGCGACACTGCTGGTTCAAAGGATAGTGTGGTCGGTTATTCATCGATCGTGTTCAGCGAAGAGAGATCTGGATTATCGCCTGAAGAGAAGAAAATGCTACTTATGATCGCAAAGGATTCGGTCGAAGCTGCAGTGAATGATAATAAAAGATATGATCCGGATAAAGAAACATTATCAAAGTATCCTTCTTTGCTTGAGAAAAAAGCAGCGTTCGTCACATTGAAGATCGATGGGATGCTCAGAGGATGCATAGGTCATCTTGAGCCTGTTGAACCGCTTTATCTTTCTGTACGGAATAATGCTATCGCCGCCGCGATGAAAGACAGCAGATTCAAGCCAATCAGCAAGAGTGAACTTCAAAGCCTGGAATATTCAATCTCAGTCCTTGAGATCCCAAAACTGCAGGATGTCGCATCCGATGTGTTCTATAATGCTCTGCGAGAAGGGATCGATGGTGTGATACTCGAGAAAAGCGTGTCCCAGCGTTCCACTTATCTACCGGTGGTATGGGAACAGATCCCAGATAAAGATGATTTCCTGACGCAGTTATGCCGGAAAGGGAATATGGATGATGATTGCTGGAGAGATCCAGATGTCAAAAAATATATTTATGCTTCTGTTGAATGGAGTGAAGAGGTTCTAGAATGAAAAGATATAATACTCTGCCATTGATAATTGCCATGATGATTCTGGTAGTGATCGTCTCTACAATCGAAGGATTACTTGATCATCCGATGATGTATGGAATAAGTTTCTTCAGCGGACTACTGATTATCATCTTTGGTCTTGCGATCAGATGGATATCTAAACATCAACTTGGAAAATATTTCTCTTATGAAGTATCTGTCAGAGAAGATCATAAAGTGATCGACACTGGAATGTTCAGATATATCCGCCACCCGATGTATACTGGAACTGGTCTACTGTTTATGGGATATGCCGTCCTGATGGATTCTTTTGCCGGGATTGGTTGCTGTTTTATCTTCTTTGCAGTCGGCATGCACAGGATCAAGGTCGAAGAAGAGGCGATGATGAAAAAGCTTGGAAAAAAATATAGGAATTATTGTTCTAAGACAAAGAAACTGATACCATTTATCTGGTGACTATTGCTCAAGCTCTTTCTTTGTGTATCCAAGCCCGATCAATCGTTCATAAAGTGGCTTGACCATCTGTTCGCGCATGGTGAGATAGACTTTCTCTTCTGCAGCGATCTCTTCAAGACGAGGATCATCTCTGCCCTTTTTGTAGATAGCTATAGTTATCCCACGAGATGAGACTTCTCGATAATTATCTTGGATCTCTGTGAATCTCTTGAGATCAAAACCGGTCTCTTCTATTATCCTATCGATATCTTTCCTAAGCTGTATGGCACGTCCATCGTATCTGACGCCGATCATGCCTTCCTGGCGATACATTTGGCCAGGTAACCAACAGTAGAAATTATTATGATCATCCATTTTGTCAGTTGTCTTCTCCAATCATTTATATTTTATTGTCCAGCGCTTCTCTTTATAGCTGTGACATCATTTAGCAAAAGTTTCCTGCCATACATGCTCATTGCGTATTTTTCAGGATCTCGGTTGAATCTCAACGAATCAAAAAAAGACACGACCACTCCTATATGTCAGATACAGGCCAGCGATCATAAGTGCTGATTCAGGACCAATCATTGCTGCGATTGCTGGATAAAGTATCAGAGTGCCACCAAACAGCCCCTTCACAGTCTGATCAGTCTCGATTTCTTCTCTTGTTATCTCCAATCTGACGACTTCGCCGCAGAAGTCATCCAGGCAGTCTTTTGGCTGTCCCATAGGTATTTTAGGGGATGAGAAGTATTTAAATATTTTGTTTTTTAACTACTTTATTGTGACAACAAATCAAAAGATATATAAACCTCTAAAAAACCCAATTACACATCTTAGGTGGATATAAAGGTGGAAAACTTAAAACCGGTGAAATCACGGACATCAGTTCTCTTAGAGATAACTAATCGCTGCTACACCGGATGCGGGCATTGTTTCCAGCGAGGCAAGACCAATGCAAAAGGAGCGCATGTTCCGCTTGAGACAGTCAAAAAAAGGATGGATTGGATCATCGACAATGTGGATCAAAAGAAGATCTTATTGATGGGAGGAGAACCATTGGCGCATCCGGATCTTGAGAAAATAATATTGCATGGATTAAAGCAGGATAAAACGATCGCAATAATAACGTCAGGAAATGTGAGAGATGACACAAGACACAACCTTGATGTTGTAGAAAGATATTTCTCACTTGGTTGGCTGGATATAGATCTTAGCTATCAGCCAGGAGGAAACGAGATACAATTCAAAGAATTCTTGCAGATGATCGATAGAGCATCAAAAAAACGCAAACGAGTCATAAGAAAATGGCAGAAAGCAATCAATTATATCGAGAGCACCATAATGCTGACCCCACCCACAGAAAGGACAGAAATCGAGAATGATTATATCAAGAATATCTGCGTCGAAGAAATCGTTGACGCATTAACACTCAAAAAACCAAGAATCTCGACAACAGTGACCCTTGATGCGTCATTCGCAAAATCATTCCAGAAATTCGCGCAGGCATATATTTTCATAAGTGCATGCATGGGAGAGAACCTCTCAAATCAGACAATAACAACAGATGGCCAGAAGATGAGATACACCGAGCATATCAAGAGACATTATCTACAATTCATGAGACATTTTCTCAAAGGGCAGAATGCACAATTCTATAACACATTAGAGACGTTCTCAGACTCCGACCAGGTAGAATTTGATCTTAGTCTAAGAGTCTGGGGAGCTGGTGGCAAAAGTCCGCATCACGACGATGGACGATTGACAATGCATAGGAAAGGGGCAGGTGTGTGCTCAGCAGTCTCAAACTCGATCGATTATTTCGAAGAGACCATCCAGCTCAGCAGCATGACTGTGAACACAGATGGAAATATCACACATTCATCACCGACTTGCCTGATGACAGGAAACCAATATGGGAATGTCGATGAGATGGACACAAGACTCAAAACATATCTGACAATAAAAAGGAATATCGAACTCAACAAACGGATCATCCAAGTCACAAAATCTATGCGCGCGAAATCACTTGCGGAATACTGCAAGACTGATCTAATGTATGAAGGAAAAGGTTCTTGCGATTCATGCGAGTTCGATCTGGCATGCAATGTATGCGCGAATATAGATAGAGATAAAGCATATCTTCCGACAGTCAGAGACTTAGAGATAAGACGGATCGCAGAAAGATTCGATGTGTCTTCTTAATCAATCATCTCATTCAACAATTGATCAGCACCTTTTCTTTGCTGGATCGCGCCGTCTCTGCCACAATAAGGGCAACGAGAAAGGGAACCTCTGAAGCCCTCTTTTCGTGCGAACGCATATCTACATGCGCCACACCGGTATTTCACCATCTTTGTCATTTTTTGGACCTCTTTGCTTTTATGGAACGGGGTGGTGGGGCTACTCGGAACATCGCCATTGAAACGGAATGAACCGTTCTTCTTGAAATACGGATGATCGAACATATGCCATCACCATTGTTTAAGGCCTTCCAAAGCCCCCTTTTCGTTGCCTAAGGTAGTACTATGAACCATATTGGTATACTCTATTGTATACTAATGTACGAGGTTATTAATAAATGTTCCGGATTTATCACAAGCAGATGTTGATTAGAACAGAAGAAAAAATGATTGAAAACAAAACCAAAAATCTATTTTAACCGGATCGTTTCAAGGTTCCGAGGAGCGACAGTCTCCACTCTGAACTGCTTGTGAATCGAGCTCGCAAGATCAAGGCATCTTGAATTCTCGCCGTGGTTTATGATGACTTTCTTCGGCTTTGGATTGCATCGCTGGACAAAGCGCATCAATTCACGTCGATCAGAATGGTTTGTTATCTCAAGCTTCAACACATCCATCTTGATATGCAAAGGCTCTGGTTTTCCACCGTCAGAGAACATAAATTCTTTCTCACCACGTTGAATACGGTTGCCAAGCGATCCTTCTGCCTGATAACATGAGAAGATCAACGTGTTCCTGTCGCTGTCAGCGAGATTCTTGAGATATTCGACAGATGGTCCACCGACAAGCATGCCGGATGTAGCGATTATCACGCATGAGCCTTCATCTTCTATCAGCTCCTTTCTCTCTTTTGCGCTGCCTACTCGCCTGAAACATTCAGACAAGAATGGATTCTGGTCTTTATGGAAGATCATCTTCCGGACTCCGACACTCAGGAACTCTGGATAAGCAGTATGGATCGCAGTGATATCCCAAACAAGACCATCAATGTAAACAGGCGTCTTAGGGATCTCGCCTTCGCGGATCATAGTCTCGACAAGCATCATTATCTCCTGTGCCCTTCCAGATCCAAGAGTTGGCATGAGGATCTTGCCCTTCCTTGCAATAGTATCTTTTATCGCTTTTCGCAAAGTAGCCTCGGCTTCAAGCCGGGTCTTAAGGACATTATCTTTCCCACCATAGGTGGCCTCGATCATAAGAGTCTCAAGACGGGGAAATCTAGTCGCGGCCTCTTCTAGCAACAGTGTGCGGGACGCTTTCATGTCCGCGCCATAAAGGATATTATGAAGTCCGTTGCCGACGTGCATATGCACCATGGCACCACCGAGGATATGACCGGAATTATAGAGAGTTATCCTTACATCTGGTGTCACATCAGTCACTTTTTCATATTCAAGCGTGATTGTGTGCTTGACCATCTCTTTGACATCTTCTGAGGTATAGATCGGTTCCTTGCCTTCATTCCTCATTATCTTGATATAATCAAGCTGAAGAAGTGCCATGACATCTCTTGTAGGAGCTGTGCAGTAGACTGGCCCACGATAACCGAATTTGAACAGATATGGGACAAATCCGCAGTGGTCCAGATGGCTATGCGAGACGATGACAGCATCAAGCTCGCTTATATTGAACTCAGGTACCTCAAGATACGGGAACGCATCTTCATTTCCAGAAACATCAACACCACAATCAAGCAGCACACGCGATTCAGGGGTCTGGAGCAACATGCATGATCTTCCGACCTGCCTTGCCGCGCCAAGATAAGTGACACGTACCCATTCATGTTTCTTCTCTCTGAGCCAGCCATCATAGACCCTATGTCCGACACGATCAAGAAATTTCCTTCGATGATCGTTATTCGCATAAAGGACAGCACGTATGTTATCAACTATCTTCGATCTTATCGGCGGCATCCTTCGGATGTATGGCACCCAGAATGTCCGTTGTCTGATCTCACGCAAGATAGAACCCTGCTTACCTATAGCAAGCCCAGGTTTCTCTGTCTCGATTATGACTCTTGATCTCTGACCATCAAAGATTATATTGCCGACCTTAGAATCTTCAGGTATCAAGGAACGGATCACTTTCTCGGCTTCTTCAGCGTCTATGCAGACTGATGGGTCTGGTCTCAACTCGATCCTCTTCTTGATCTTATTGACGATACTTCTTATCATCCCTTCGTTGTTTAGAAAAAACTCTGTGTCTTTTGTGTATAAGACAATGTTAGCCCCTTCAAAATAGGCTTCCGATATCTTGCCGTCTGGCAAGTCCTTTAATATTTCTTTTATGATGTCTGCCATGCAGAATTTCACCTTTCAATTATTTTAGTCCATTTAGATTTAAGTAAATTCCAAAAAAAAGAAAATTAATATTTATCGATTGATTGTATATTCTAATTCTTTTGTTATGATTTTCTTCGCACCATCTTTTGTTATGGTGACGACATCGATGCCGTTTCCGGTCGCGATATCTCTCTTCAGGGCTGCGTTTATTGCCTTGAATGCGAGATCGATGCCTTCGTCCATGCTCATGTCTTTTCTGTACAGAGTCTCAAGGACACCGAGGGCGTAAACCGAACCGCTGCCATCGCTTGCGAATTCCTCTGATTTGGTTATGCTCCCATCGATACCAAGCTCAAAGAGATGGTTTCCATGGTTGTCCACTCCGCCAAGAAGGAATCCGACGATACTCTGGAACATAGCTGGTTTTCTGATATTTGAATATAACATGCCTGCAAGAAGATTTGCGCCTTCTGTGACTGTCGAGGCTCTTCCCGTCCTTATGTCTTTCAGTTTCAATTCAGCTGTCAATAGCTTACTTAGAAGCTGAGCGTCAGACACAAGACCTGCCTGCGCTACTGCTATAGTCTCATTGATAATGACGAGTTTCTCTTGTTTTCTGTTGGCAACCATATAGCCAGCGCTGCTTCTTTTGTCAGCGGCCATAACAACGCCGTCTTTACAGACAATACCGACGGTAGTGGTGCCAGTCTTAATCATCTTTTCTTCGCTTTCCATTTAGATATCACCCAGAACTCTTTTTTTATCATAGAATGATTATAATGCAAGTATTACAGAAGTAATATATAAAGGTTTCTGTGATATGCATAAAAAGGAAGGAATGAAGGGTATATCACTTAAAAGAGGATATTGTCGCGACCAATCTCCTTATATTATTGATTATGTACAATACAGTAGATTAGAAACCGGACCATAAGTGTATCTTGGCAAATCTCTCACAAGATATTTGAATCTCTTTTCGTAAGCCTTATGACTAAGCCATTCGATGATGACAGCCAAAAGTCTGACACCCTGGTTTTTGATTGTATAGATCAGCCTCCAGCCATTCGGAAGATCATATTTATAGAGGTTATCTAGATCCAATGATCTACACTGTTTTGGCCATAACCGATGCTGCATCTTAACTCCCGCAACAGGATTTATCTTCAGTTCGTCGATAGCTTTTGACAAGTGCCGAAAAAGATTTATCTCTTCAAAACACCCGCCTTCAAGGCTCTTGAGTTTCTTCTCAACTTTATCTGACGAAAAATCCACATCAATTTCTTTTAACTGCATTGCGAAAACCCTTTAATTGTTCTTTCTCACCATCTTTATCATAAACCCAGGAAACATCACCATTCTTATCAAACATCACAAGCCCGCAATAGAACAAATAGTCCAGAAAAGTAAGAAATGTCTGATACGACATGTGCTTCCTCACTTTTTTCCAGAGTTCATATCTGGTGCAATCGGCACTGTGCTTTTTCACTACCTCCCTCACAAAGAAGTAATTTTCAAGAGTCATATTGAAGTTCAGCATCGAAAGATAAAAACTTAAGTTACTTTAATATTTTTCTGACTTTTAGACAATAACAACAAAATATTACAAAATATCCGAAGAATTTCTGAGATTACTTCTTCATAATTATCTCAGCATGCGGATATGCGAGCGCCACTTTTCGAGATTTACTTATCCGATCAAAATATTCTTTTGTTATCCTGCTTGAGAATTCCTGCACCCTTGTCGCCGGCGCGAAATATCTTATTATGACATTCATGCCTGAAGACTGGAAATATGTCCTTGCATATGGTGGCTCTTTTAGTTTGAGCTCCTTTAGGTGCTTCTTTGCAGCATCGACGCCCATCTTGATGGCCTCATCTATATCACTCTCATATGTCACATTCGCGACAACCTGATCAAGAACAAACTCATCCTGTTGTGTGTAATTGATGATTGTCTGTTCGAACAAGACTGCGTTCGGGATCAATATGGTCCTCCCTGAGTTCTCTTCTCCGCCGGTGAGACCTCCGACTTCTCCAAGATATATATGTGTCAGAGAGATATCAACGACATCGCCTTTCACCCCGCCGACTATAATCCTGTCGCCAAGTTCAAACGGCCTCTTGATGACAACCATTATCCAACCTGCTATCCCAGTTATCGGCTTTTGCAATGCCCAGCCAAGAGCGGCCGAGAGAAGACCAAGCCCAAGACCGAGTGATGCCCATGAACCTGTGTATGAAAAAATCGTGACAAATATCAGGATAAGGATAAGGATCGCATTCATGACTTTATAGAATATCTCAACATTCGATTTCTGTTTCTTTGTCTTCGCTGTGATGAGAAGTGTCTTCTTGAATAAACGAAGAAGATAACTCAACACGATATATACCAATATAGTCACTATCACAGTCCTTGCGATAGGTACGATATTCATCACCATATCAAATGCAACGATCGCCATAATAATATTGCTGGCATGTAGTCTATATATAGTTATGCAAGAAAGAAGCTTCCAGATTTACAGTTAATTTTATATACCGCCACGAATCACAATAGAGAATATTGCCGTGGTGGCACAACCCTCTCAAACTTTGGCATCAAAGTTTGATCAAATGCGTGCGG
>Ga0066640_10000139_pt1 | contig 38723 bp, 30 predicted proteins | sample CryGeyCG2114_020_2_FD_59505 | JGI IMG/M metagenome (GOLD analysis project Ga0066640, IMG submission 59505) | Groundwater microbial communities from aquifer - Crystal Geyser CG11_big_fil_rev_8/21/14_0.20 | ecosystem: Environmental > Aquatic > Deep subsurface > Groundwater | place: USA: Utah... | reverse complement strand
AGATATAAAAGAATTGACCGAACAAATCAAGATAAAAACACAAAAATATTAAAATATTTTGATTGGCATTGTTAAAAAAGAAAAGGCTACCATAAATTTGATAGCCTTTTTTTATATTCGATAATAATAGAAAATTATTTGATAATTATACGGCTTTCTTTTTGCCGAAGAATGACCCGGAAGGCTTTCTGCGTTTACTGTATTTATTTAATGATTCAATGGTTCTGGCTTTGTTGGTCTTTGGTCTTTTATCCCTTTCCTCACCACTCCTTGGAGCAGGGCTGTTAGGGTTTAAAAGGCGCTCAATAGCTCTCCATTTTAAATTATCATTTGAACTAATAAAATTAATAGCCTCCCCATCCGCTCCGGCGCGTCCTGTTCTTCCGATACGGTGGATATAATCTTCAGGGCATTGCGGCATATCATAGTTAATAACATGTTCAATATGAGGAATATCAAGCCCACGAGCGGCAACGTCTGTTGCAACTAATATACGGAAGCTCTTATTGTGGAAGGCTAGAGTTACTTGTGTTCTTCTGTTTTGTCTCAGATCACCATGTAATGCATCAGATTTGTGGCCGTCATTTTTTAATTTTTTAGCCATTTTATCAGCGCCATGTTTAGTCTTAACAAATATTATAACTGATCCGGTGCGCTCCTTTAATTCCTGTAATAGTCGATCATATTTCATATCGTCTGAAATTTTGATGTTTTCCTGCTTGATCTTAAGTACGGGAGCGTTTGTACTGCCAATAGATATTCTTAAAGGGTTAGTAAGATATTTGCTTGAAACTTGCTCTATTTTTGGAGGCAAAGTTGCTGAGAACATTAATGTCTGGCGCTTTGCTGTCAAGAACTTGGCGATTTCATCCAACTGAATAGAAAATCCCATATCCAACATTCTATCTACCTCATCTAGCACTAAAAAGTTAGTCTGATGTAGTTGTAATGTGCCTCGTTGCAAGTGGTCGTTAACTCGACCCGGTGTGCCGATCACTAACCTTGGCTGCATTTTTAGCTGTCTTATCTGAACTGACATTGAGTCACCACCGATAAGTAAAGCTGTGTTTAATTTTTCACGGCCGATAAATTGCCCCAATGTTTTACTAACCTGGATGGCCAGTTCACGAGTGGGAAGTAATATCAAGGCGCTACCGCGAGAATTATTCATTAGGTTGTTTACTAAAGGTATCCCAAAAGCACCGGTTTTACCTGTGCCTGTTTGAGCCGAGCCAATAATATCACGTCCTTCTAACGCAACCGGTATAGCTTTTAATTGAATTGGAGTAGGTTCGTTAAAACCGAGTTGTTCGAGTCTGTGTAAAAGAGCCTGGGGTAAACCCATATCCTTAAAATTTTCCATAAATATCCTTTCGGCAAATATTTTACATACTTACCGTTATAATGTTTCAAAAGCCCAAAAAAATTTTGGGAACCAAGAGCTAAAATATCTTTAAGATTTGCACTGGTTTAATCTCATGAAACAACTATGTAAAATGACAGTTATTTTATAGAAAATTTCGACAAAGCTTTGTTTCAAATTCAGCTAAAAACCGAATTGAAAGTTAAATACTAAAACTCACAGGAGGCCACTGTACATTATTTTTTACATAATTGCAAATATATTAATTGCCGCCATATAAAATATTTTTATAAGCTTAATGTTGTTTATATATAATTTTTAGCAATTACTTGTATTTGTTAGATAAAAACTATAGATATACGGTTGAATTAAGGTAATATTTATATCATGCAACTACCTGCTAATTTGCGCCAGAGTCTTGAAGAGTTTTCCGGTTCATTTAAAAAATCTGAATTGGAATCAGCCTCTATTGCTATCTCCGAGCGTTATCGTAGATTAGATAAAAAAGATGCCATGCTAGGCATAAATTCACCATCTGAGGCTATGGCATATGGGGCGACAAGACTACCTGCCACATATTCTGCCGCTTGTAATGTGATTGATGTGGTCATGGACTGCCTCCCGGATTTTGCGCCTTTATCAATGATGGATGTCGGTGCTGGGCCTGCAACTGCAAGTTTTGCGGCTTTAGAATATTGGCCGGATATTGCCAAATTGACTTTGGTTGAGACAAACCCGCATTTATTAGAATTGGGCAAAAGATTGCTAAAATCGACTCATGCTGATGTTGATTCTGTTTGGCAGCAAGCAGAGATAACTTCACTAAATTTTGCTAACGAGCCTAATGATTTAGTGATTTGTGGTTATGTATTAAATGAAATTGAACAAGAAAAAGGGCAAGCCGCACTTGAGTCTACGATAAAGAAGCTATGGAATGCAACCGGGGGAATATTAGTTATCATTGAACCTGGCACTCCTTCGGGCTATCGAGCATTAATGAAAATACGCGAACAATTAATAGAGGAAGGGGCATTTATTGCGGCCCCATGTCCTCATCAGAGCGATTGCCCTATAATGGATGAGGCTCCTAAAAAATGGTGTCATTTTAGCGTAAGAGTAGAACGCAGCAAGCTACACAGGCAGGTAAAACAAGATGCTTCATTATCTTATGAGGATGAGAAATACTCTTATATTGTGGCATCGCGTCACAAGCCTTCAGCTCCTGAATATCGTATTATAGGTCACCCACGAGGTACAAAGCCGGTGGCGGCCGATGTGTGCGCAAATTCAGGTGAGGCAAAGCATATTACTATTAATAAATCGCATCCTAAATATAAGTCTTTTCGAAAAGCCAAATGGGGTGATGGGGTTTAAGTGCCCTTATGGAGATTTTAAGATGTTATGTTTATTGACTTTATTTTTACCATAAAATATAAGCTCTGCCATATTTAAATATTTTAAGAAATGGAAAGTGCAATGCTTGAGAAGACAGCGCAGCAGTGGCGTGGAAAGTTGAATAAAGCGTATCAAGACTATCATGATGGCGCTAGAGGCGAATGGGTAAGTGTTTTAAAGGCTGCTGTTGATTCAATTAATAAATCCAAGGATTTTGAAGAGTTGCATCAACTATTTGGTTTTGGTGACGCTTTTTCCTACGCCACTTATAGAGAATTAGTAATAAATTATATTAAGGGCAAAGATAAAGAAGCAGATAGCGATTCTGTGGATATAATAATAGCGCACGCTTCTTTAAATAATAATATATCATCACGTGATATACATCTGCATGAGAATGTTCGTAATTATATAGATTATAACATAAATAATTCACCTTCTCTTCATAATAATATTTCCCCAGGGTCGAAAATGGAAGATATTCAACCGGTTTTTATTCGCACGCGCAGTCATTCATTAGAATCATTAGGTTCAAATTTAAGTATTTAAATAGAAAAACTGGAAAAAGCCAAATTTTTCCTTTATATTTTAAAGAATTATATTATATTGCCCCCTCTTTATTTAATGGGGGTGTACTATGAATAGTGGTAAAACTACTCTTGAGGTAATAGATTCGTCGGAACTTCTTTCGCCAAGGCCTTTCTTTGTCTTTCGTCCGCATACTCTTGAAAAATCTATCAGTTTTTTTAAGCAGAATTTTAATGCTACGAATCTTTACGCAGTTAAGACTAACCCTGATGTTGCTGTCTTAAATCATATGTATGATTCAGGCATAAATTCGTTTGATGTCGCGTCATTAGATGAAATTGAACTCATTCATGGTTTATTCCCTGATGCTAAGATGTTTTTTATGCATCCTGTTAAGTCACGCGATGCAATAAAAGAAGCTTATTTTACATATGGAGTTCGTGATTTTTCGTTAGATAGTAAAGATGAGCTGAAAAAAATATTAAAAGAAACTAATAACGCAAAAGACTTGAATTTGCATGTTAGATTATCCATCCCCAATAATTTCGCTGAGATGGCTCTATCGGAAAAATTTGGTGAAAACCTGCAGAAAGCCCCTGATTTGCTAGCAAAAGTAGCGGCTTACGCACAAAAAGTAGGTATATGTTTTCATGTTGGTTCTCAGTGTATGCATCCAAATGCTTATAAAATCGCTATACGTATGGCAGGCGAAGTTATTGAGCAATCAGGAATCAAGATTGATTATTTTAATGTAGGTGGCGGCTTTCCTTCTATTTATCCCGGGATGATTCCACCTGATATGAAGGGATATTTTGAGGCTATTCATCAGGAATTTGCCAGATTAAAAAACCATGAAAATATGCAGCTATTGGCGGAGCCCGGCAGGGCGCTTGTCGCGGAGTGCATGTCTTTGATTGTCCGTGTTGATTTGCGTAAAGGTAGAAATCTTTATATTAACGACGGCACATATGGCAGTCTTTTTGATGCGGGTATTCCTAATTTTATTTTTCCTGTGAAGTTATTGTGCAATGATAAGGTGTACTCAAGTGATCTTGCGTCATTTAGTTTTTATGGCCCAACCTGCGATTCTATGGATTTTATGAAAGGGCCTTTTTATCTTCCGAGCGATACTGAAGAAGGTGATTATATAGAAATAGGCCAGATGGGAGCGTATGGCAGGACTATGGCTACAAGATTTAACGGTTTTAGCGTAGCAGATGACATGACCTATGTATATGATGAGCCTCTTATGACCATGTATAGCGAAAATCAGAATTACAGCCATGAGAGTTTTGAGGTTATAGCTGCTTAAAATTTTGGCTGTGGCTCTACTACTTGTCCCTTTGTTATACAGCAGCAGAAACAATTCTTTAAAAAACTACCTACTGTTTGTACCTTTTCTTTGCATATTCCCATTGCTTCATTTAGGGAATCTATAAGACCCTGACTTCTTTGAAGGCCTGTAAGTAGCCTGACACCTTTATCTTCTGGTGTAAATACCGGTTGTGATTTTTGGTCCGGTAAATAGTTATAAGAACCTACTTCTCTGCCAAATGTACCTTCTCTAAAGAATTCTACAATACAATTTTCATCAGCTAATAATGTTTCCAGAGGATCGTTTTTTATAGCAGCTACAATGTCCCAGTTTTCTGAAACAAAATTTATTTTTTTGTCGCCAAGAAAGTCTTGAAATTCTTTTGGAAAATCTTCCGGCTTTTTTTCATTTCCTGTAAGTTTAACTTGTTTAATTTCTGGAATTTCTTTTATTATGTTGTTCAGACTGTCGATAAAAGTCCCTCCGATTTTTTTAAGATCTACCTCCTGATTTTCGAAAAGGCTCTTTATATCTTTTTTAAGATCATTAAATCTGGCTAAAACTTCTTTTTCATTTTCTAAGGTTTTGCCCTTTGTTATTTCCTCTAAAACTTCAATGCATTTTAGCATGCAAGCCTTCATAATTGGCCTATTCCAGCAAGTTATAGAATCTTTTAATATACCAAAAATTGCAGTTTGATTGCTCTCCATATTTTCCATAAGTTTTGAAAAATTATCCATTAATTTATTTTCCAACTTATTTTTGCCGCGTTCTTTTTTAGAGTATTTTCGTAAGATGTTTGGCAGTTTGTATTTATTTTTATCTCGATATGCATGAAATGATTCAAATAAGATCGCCCCTTTGCCGTCGTCAATCTCGGGGTCGTTAATGAATGCGTTTATATCACCACATATTCTTTGTCTTGCGTTAGCGTTCTTATTTTCTTGGTAAAGTACTTTTGCGTTGTAGGAGCCGCTTATTATAAGACTCATTTTATTCTTTGTAAAATCATCAAGTTTTTTCATTAATTCAATAGAATCTACAAACGGCTTTAGTTCAAAGAATATAACTTTCTTATCTTCTTTTACGCATTTTTCAATTTTTTCTTTTAATTTTGCTCTCGATTCTTCGGCATCCTCATTCTGTCCTTTATCATCTTTTTCTTTTGTTTTATCGCCAAAAAAGCTCAAGTTATATGATTTATGAGTCTCATTAGCCTCACTTGTTGTTGAGGAGCCTTTTAAAATTTTGAAGTTTTCTTCCGGTAAATCGGCAGAGATAAGTCCATCCTTACGTGCCGCTTTTATTATTTCTTGCATCTTTTGAAGGCGTGCTTTAGGGTTATGTCCTTCACCTATAAGAAATTGTATTGTAGGGTATTTTTTACTCTCAAGTTTTTGAAGCTCTTTAAAGAGCATAATTAATGACAATATATCATCGGGCTCAAGATCTGTTGAAACTATTAAGTGAGAATTTTCCACGACATTTGTTTGATGTGATTTCATTTTTATAAATAATTAAATTACTGGCTAATGCTGTTTCATTAAGTGGTCACAATTGTATATTATTTTATTAAGATAGTCTACCCTCAAAATCCTTATAGCCAAAAGTTTTAACTAAGCGGTATGATCCATCCTCTTCTAAAATTCCTATATCAGGAAGTGGCAGGCCGTTAAAGCTGGTGTTTTTTACCATTGTATATTGCATCATGCAGGTAAATATTACTTTGTCACCCTCCTTTAAAGGCCGGTCGAATCTGTAATCCCCTATGATATCCCCTGTAAGGCAGGTTTTACCTGTAAGAGTATAGCTATATTTTCCGTCAGCTTTATCTCCCATTACATTTGGACGATATGGAACTTCTAGAACATCCGGCATATGGCATGTAGCAGAGGTATCTAATATAACAAAACCACCCGATACATCTAAAACGGTTGATACAAGGCATCCCCCTTCGTAAACAAGAGCTCCACCCGGCTCTATAATGGCGGTTATATTGTGTTTTTTCTGTATTTTGTTAATAGAATCTATTAACTTTTCAACATCATAATCAGGGTGGTTAATATAATGTCCCCCTCCTAAATTTATATATTCAACCTTATCGAGAGCCTTTGGCATAATTTGCATAATGTGATTTATAAGTGACACCGAGTCATCAGCAAGATTCTCACAAAGATTATGAACATGAATAAGATTTATCTTTTCTAATATATTGTCGGTAAGTTCCGATGCTTTTATTCCAAAGCGTGAGTTTTCTGCCGACGGGTCATACATTGTACTGTTTTTTACAAGCGAAAGGCGAGGGTTTACGCGCAAGCCCCTAATGGAAAAATTATGGCCGTATTTTTCTAGCTGTTTTACAGAATTGAATGAAATATGCGTGCATATATCTTTCAGGCTTGCTATTTCATCGTCTGTAAATGCCGGTGAATAAGCATGTACTTCCCCGGCGAAATGGTCGTGCCCTAGCTTTGCTTCATAGTAGCCGCTTGCTGTTGTTCCATCCAGTGTTTTTGCAAACTCATCAAAGATGCTGAACATAGAAAAGGATTTAGTGGCAAGTAATATTTTGCACCCGGTCTTTTCTTTTATATAGGCCGCAGTTGCCAAGTTCTCTTTTATGCGCTTTTTATCAGCAATATATGCAGGTGTTTTAATATCCTTAAGCGGCAGCTGCATTCTTATCTATCTCTAATGATTCATTGGCATCGAGCTCTTTAACGTGCCAGGCTAGCCCTTGTTTTGCAAGTTCTTCTAAGAATGGATCGGGATCAAGCTGCTCAACATTAAACACGCCTTTTCCGCTCCATATACCTTTTGCCACCATAATAGCGCCGGTGGTCGCCGGAACTCCTGTTGTGTATGATACGGCCTGTGCCTGAACTTCATTATGGCAGTCGGCATGGTCACAAACATTGTAAATCATTACTCTGCGTTTTTTTCCATCCTTAATGCCTTCAATTATACAGCCGATGGAAGTTTTTCCCTCATAATTTTCTGAAAGTGAAGAAGGCTCGGGAAGTAATGTTTTTAAAATTTCGATAGGAATAATCTTCGTGCCGTTATGATCGACTTCATCAATACGGGTCATGCCGATATTTTCCAGCACCGTCAGATGCTTTATATATTCATCACCAAATGTCATCCAGAAGCGTATGCGTTTTAGACCTTTTATGTTTTCTGCAAGTGACTCAAGCTCCTCGTGATAAAGCAGGTAGCTTTTGCGTTGTCCAACTTCAGGATAATCAACCATTTGAGATACGCTTAGTGGGTCGATTTCTTTCCATTGGCCGTTTTCCCAGTATTTACCGCGCTGAGTAACCTCGCGTATGTTAATTTCAGGGTTGAAATTAGTAGCAAACGCCTTGCCATGATCGCCTGCGTTGCAATCTACGATATCTATATAATGTATTTCATCAAACAGGTTTTTTTGTGCATAGGCGCAGAAAATATTGGTTACACCTGGGTCAAACCCACAGCCCAATATTGCTTTTATACCTTTTTCTTTAAATCTCTCCTGATATGCCCACTGCCAGCTATATTCAAATTTGGCAAGATCGCGTGGCTCATAGTTTGCAGTATCCATATAATCAACGCCTGTTTCTAAACAGGCATCCATAATAGCTAAATCTTGATAAGGCAGAGCCATATTAATTACTAATGATGGTTTTATCTCATTAATAAGGGCTACTGTATCTGCTACATTATCAGCATCAAGCTTTGATATGGTGATTTCCGATTCGCATGATTTTTGTACTTTCTCACACTTTGCAAGAGTGCGGCTGGCAAGGTGGATTCTGCCAAATATATCACGGTTTTTTGCGCATTTTTTTGCAACGACACTGCCTGCTGCTCCTGCGCCTATAATGAGAACATCTAACATAGCACCCTCTGTTTTATTTTTAAGGGTTGTTACATACATTATTTTTGTAAAAAAATCAATTAATAATAGGACAAATAGTGAATTTGAAAAATTTTTTAAAAAAACTTTTCAAATTAGTCATTTTATATATGCTATGAGCCTCATTATATATAAAGTTTAGGAAAAGTTTTGTTAGATAAATTAAAACCCATAATGATTTCCGGTAAAGAAGTTCTACCTATTATTGAGGGGGGGAAGGGCGTTGCCGTGTCAAACGGGGAAACTTCCGGAGCTTTTGCCCAGGCCGGTGCAGTCGGTACTTTCTCAGGTGTAAATGCTGATAGCTACGATGATGACGGAAATGTAATACCTGTTGTTTACAAAGGAACAACTCGCCGCGAGCGCCATGAAGAATTGGTACAAATGGGTATAAAAGGCGGCATCCATCAAGCGCAGGTGGCACATGAGGTTTCAGGTGGCAATGGCCGTATTCACATTAACGTACTATGGGAAATGGGTGGTGCTCAACAAGTTTTAGAAGGTGTTTTAGAAGGCGCTAAAGGTATGGTGCATGGCGTTACATGCGGAGCGGGAATGCCTTACAAGCTTTCTGAAATAGCACAAAGATATAATGTTTATTATTACCCGATAGTCTCATCTATGCGCGCATTCCGCGCCCTTTGGAAACGGGCTTATCACAAACGTCCCGATCTTTTAGGAGCCGTGGTATATGAAGACCCATGGCTTGCAGGCGGTCATAATGGTCTTTCTAATGTTGAGGATCCTAAAAAACCGGAAGACCCATATCCACGTGTTGCAGAAATCAGAAAATTCATGAATGAAGTAGGCCTTAGCCAAACGCCTATTATTATGGCAGGCGGTGTATGGCATCTGAAAGACTGGACTCACTGGCTTGATAATCCTGAGATCGGACCTATAGGTTTTCAATATGGAACACGCCCTATTTTAACTCAGGAAAGCCCGGTGCCGGAGCAGTGGAAAAAGCGCCTTCTTACATTAAAAGAAGGTGATATTCTTCTTAATAGATTTAGCCCTACAGGTTTTTATTCATCGGCAGTTAAAAATAAATTTTTAAGAAGCCTTGAGGGTCGCCATTTACGGCAGATACCTTATACCTCACAACCTGAGGGTGTTATGACTGAAGCCTATCCTGTGGGGCCACGTAAACGCAATGTTTATGTTGAGTTGCAAGATAAGGATCGTGCTGAAAAATGGGTTATGGAGGGTTATAGCGTTGAACTTAAAACTCCGGACTCCACTCTTATTTTCGTAAGACCCCAAGAAGCGCAAATGATTCATGAAGATCAGGTAAATTGTATGGGATGCTTGAGTCATTGTGCTTTTAGTAACTGGAAAGATCATGATGATTACACTACTGGAAAAAAGGCCGATCCTCGTAGTTTCTGCATCCAAAAAACATTGCAGGACGCGGCTCATGATACCGGTAGTATCGAAGATCAGCTTATGTTCGCAGGCCATAATGCTTTTAAATTTGCGGATGATCCTTTTTATAAAGACGGGCATATTCCAACAGTAAAGCAGTTGGTTGACCGTATTATGACCGGTGAGTGATTACTTCACAAAAACCAGCGAAAGTATCTTATAAACAAGTTTTGCAGCCAAGAAATCGCAAGCATGCCAGCCTTTTATTGGCGCAAGTTCGTTAACATCAGCGCCTACTATATTGCAAACCTTAACGGCTTGGGTGATTATTTCGACAACATCAGGCCAGAAAACACCACCGGGTTCGGGGGTTCCTGTGGCCGGCATTGCGCTTGAATCAAAGCCATCGACATCAAAAGTCAGATATACATTGCGGCCTTGTAGGTGGGATACGATTTTTTTTACATCCCAGTCTTTCTTGTCTTTTCCCCAGTATATGTGGATGCGGTTGCGATTGGCTTCTAAAAACGGTATTTCTTCCGCTGATATATTTCTAATTCCACATGATACCAGTTCAATATGTTCTCCTCGATTTTTAACTGCATCATCATCTAAGCAGCGACGCAGAGCAGATGCATGGCTATAATGTTCACCCATATAACCATCACGTAAATCAGCATGAGCATCAAAATGCAATATAACAAGGTCATCATATTTTTCGGCAAATGGGCGTATAGTTCCTGCGGTAATGGAATGCTCACCACCGAATGTGAATGGAAATTTTCCATCATCTAGAACATTGCGGACGGTTTTTGCCAAATTATCCAGTTCTTTTGGTATGTCAGATGATATTTTTGGCTCTTCTAATGTTGCAATCCCTATTTGTTTGAATGGCTCGCACCATAGTTGTTCGTCGAAACGTTCAATTTCAGGAGAGGCTGCTATCATGGCTTGTGGGCCTTTTGATGTGCCGCCGCCATATGTAACCGACGCTTCTAATCCAAAAGGTATGATTACCGCCTTTGCCTTATCGTAAGATACGGAGTCTTCATCAAGGAATGATTTTTCTTTTGCCGCTGTTTTCATTTTTATCTTTTTAATTTAAATCGTTCTGTAAGGTCATTTATTGCAAGGTGAGAAGCAAGCTCGCCACTTTTCTTTGCCCATGAAGGCATATACTTAGGGTCGGTTATTACCCCCTCTTGCGATAAAGGTTTTAGGCGTAATACATCATCTGTTGTAATTTTTCCACAAAAAATAAGGTCGATATCATGTAGCGTTCCCTCATGCATTGCTTGTTTGAAGAATGCTCCGACTTCAATTAAGCCTTTTAAATAAACATTATCCTTATAAAAAACAATTCCACCTTCTGGCCTACCTCCGCGAAAAATACGCATGGCTGAATAATAGCTTTCTTCATCATTCTGACTGTGTTTGCGATAAAACTTGAAAAGATCAATGAAGTCGGCTCCCTTTTCTGCCATATTGATAGCAATTATGCGCAATGCTATACGTTTTAGCCTTACCAGATCTATTGAGAAATTTACATATTCTGCAAATACAGCAAGTCCTTCCTGTGTTGCTGTGGTGCGTGGCGCATTATATCCTAAAGTCTTTAAAATCGGTTGGTTTCTTCCGTTGATATAAGTTAATGTATGTATCATAACCTCGTGGTGGAAGAGTTGCTCAAGATCTTTATTAGAAAACATTGCGCCTTTTCTTATTTTTACATAATCGGAGCCTGCGGCAACGCGTGCTACAATTGAGCTATCTACGAATATATTTATCGGATCGTTTTCTATTTTTATTTCTTGTGTAATGCGCTTTGCTAGTTTTTGCTTAAAATCATGAGCCGTATAGATTAACGGATCATCTTCTGTTAATTTGTAAGCGTCGGAAATACGAAGGAAATATTTTGCTATAGCAATGTTGCTGCGTTTGTAACCGGATAATATATCTGTTGGAGAGCCGTATAGAATTTTAGAAAATTCACTAACATCCGCTGTTCCTACACCCTGTAGTATTCTATAAGCGTTAAGATAGCTTTCGGCCGTATCTCTTAAAAAAGAAATAGCAGGATCCAAGCTTGTTCCAAGATTTTTTAGATAAGCCTTTAGCCCGTCTATTTTGTCATTGCAGTTATTATCAGGATACTGAATTTTAGGTAATTTTAAATTACCGGATGCTGCATTTTTTAAGAAAACACGCATGGATTCTTTTGGCCAACTAATGGGCGTGAGAAGTAGAAAATCCTGTATTATTGCAACAAGTTGGTTATCTAGTTCCTGTATTTTTTCTATGCTTTTATTTGTCATTATTTTTAATAATTAAGGCTTTATATAATTTCCTCCATCTTTGGCATAGGAGGGGTATAGCTTACAATTTGTTTTACTTAATAACTTCTTTTGCAACTTGATAGGATAGCCCTTGTTTGTGGATTTTCCTTTCGTTATACGCAATATAGCTTGTGCTTACTATTATCACGATACTACCGATAATAGTAGGTAAAGTTACAATTTCATCAAAAGCAAAATAAGCAAATATAGCAACAAAAATCAGGCTGGAGAATTTAAATGGCTGTATAATGGTCATATCCCCCAATATGTAGGCCTGAGTTATTGCAGTCAGGCTAAATGTAAAAAATATTCCGATGAGGAGCATTAGACCGACTTGTGAAATATTCATGTCCACCCAGTAAAAAGGCAATAGCGGCAATGATATAATGCAGCTTATAGCAAGGAAGTACCATGAGATATTTGCGTTGCCTTTTACTTTTCCTAAGCGCTTTATGATAATATCTGTTATAGCCCACATGAAGCTTGCGATTATCACAAAAAGTGATTCCGGCTCATAATCTGAAAATCCCGGCCTTACAATAAGTAGCATTCCTATTATCCCTAAAAATAGTGAGATCAAATAGCTTTTGCGCATTATTTCTTTTAAAAATATTATAGCTAAAATGATTGTAAAGAGAGGAGTGGAAAAGCTTATTGCCATAGCTTTTGGCAGCGCTATATGGTTTAGGCTATCAAGGAATAATAAAGTTGCTCCAAACCAGAATATAGACCTTATAAAATGTACAACAAATATTTTGCCACTAGGTTTTTCGTTGAATATTTCTTTTCGAGCAAAAACACCAAGTATTGCGGAGGACACCAGAGTTTGAAAAAATATTATCTGAACAAGAGGAATCCCTTGTTGCATAATGGTTTTTATGAGGGTGGTGATTACTGAGTAAATAAAACAATATGAAATGAACCAGATAATGCTTTGTATCGACTTACTTTCAGAGCTTATCGGCATTGTTGTTTACTATAATTAAAAGCAAAGGTCATAAATTAGCCACCCCACGGCAGAACCGCGGGATGGCTAAATAAATTAAGCAGCTAGAGCAGCATGAAGATTTTCAGTAGCAAAATCCCAGTTAGCCAGATTATTCAAGAAAGTCTGTATGTAGTCAGGGCGTCTATTCTGGAAATCAAGATAATATGCGTGCTCCCAAACGTCCATAGTAAGAAGAGGAATTTGTCCTTTAGTAAGAGGAGTTTCAGCATTAGGGGTTTTAGTTACTTTCAAAGTGCCGTTTTCTAAAACCAGCCATGCCCAACCGCTGCCAAATTGTGTAGCGCCTGCATTTGCAAATTCTTCTTTGAATTTGTCAAAGCTACCGAAATCTTGGTTGATTTTTTCAGCAAGCTCAGCAGAAGGAGTGCCGCCGCCGTTTGGCTTCATTGAGTGCCAGTAAAAAGTATGATTCCAAACTTGCGCGGCATTATTGAAAATTCCGCCTTCAGAAGTTTTGATAATATCTTCTAATGATTTGCCTTCAAAATCAGTTCCGGCAATAAGTTTGTTAAGGTTAGTTACATAAGCATTATGGTGCTTTTCATAGTGATAGCTAAGAGTGTTAGCGCTTATATGAGGTTCAAGTTCATGCTTGGCGTAAGGCAATTCAGGTAATGTTATTGTCATTTTGGTATCCTTCTTTTTATTGTTTAAATCAGAGTTCATTTTTGTTATCCCCATGCTGCCTGCTATTGCTGCAGATGGAATGAGACTAAGGCCGCTTATGGCACCTTTAATAAATAGTCTTCTGTTAATAGTCATATATTTAGTCCTCTTTTAAAGGGGAATAAGACTCTAAGGGGCAATATAGACTCGCAGATATAAAGTTTCAAGGTTTGTTTATTTTAAAAAATAGTGTATGAAGTCAGGCAAAGAATAGTAAGGAGATCAAAATGACTAAAACACATCAGATAGAACTAAAAGGTCCTGAGGCTAAGCCAAAATCAGGCGGTAAAGCCAAACAGCTAGTTATATTGCTGCATGGTCTTGGTGCCAATGGTGAGGATCTTTTTGGGCTGGTTCCTTATTTTGCAAAGGTTTTAGAAGATGCGCATTTTATCTCTCCTGATGCTCCTTTTCCTTGTGATATGGCTCCATTCGGATTGCAGTGGTTTAGTCTTCAGGATCGGTCTGAAGAAGCTATTTTAAAAGGAGTTAGGGAAGCTGCCCCAATATTAAATTCATTTATTGATAAAAAGAAAAATGAGCTGGGTCTTGAGGATAAAGACGTTTTTCTTATAGGGTTCTCGCAAGGAACTATGCTTTCATTATATACCGCTCTTCGCAGAGAAAAGCCTTTAGGAGGAGTGCTGGGCTATTCGGGAGCCTTAGCCGGAGCTCACTTAATAAAGGATGAGTGTAAATCAAAGCCTCCTGTTTGCCTTATCCATGGTGAGATAGATGATGTTGTGCCGTTTGATGCCTTTAATCAGGCAATGTCTGTCTTGCAAAAACAGGGTTTTGAGGTGCACGGCTATTCCTCACCGGATCTAGCGCATGGCATAGACCCGGCAGGAATGCAGATTGGTATTAAGTTTATTAAAGATTTGGCTGCTTAGACTTAGAAGGCTCAATAGCATTTTCTACCTGAGCGCAGTTTAAAGATGCGACCGCATCATCGTCGTATGCCGTAAACATATATGCTGCAAGCATTGGGTTGTTTTCAACTGCCGCAATTATTTTGGCTTTAGTCGCAGCTTCTTCTGCTTTTTTTCGTTCACTCGAGTCACCAATTGAGTCTAGTTGTAATAACCCCATAGCTCCTTCTTGAACATTCTTCAAATGCCCCTGCCAATCTTCCCTTGATTGAACGCCCGCATCTTCGGGTGCCAGGGAGAATGCTCTTTTGTCACCAACGTATTTTGCAAGAAATCTTCCTAAATCAGGGCCAAAAACTGCAATAACAGATTGTAGTTGCTCATTGTCTTTAAAAGAAGTTTCAGGTTATTTTTCGTATTGAGCAGCATTTACCTTTGTTCCAGTGAGAGTTTTTAGTATTTCTCCGGCTTTATCGTATGTGTCGATAGCCTCTACTATGCCTTTATGCCAGCGGCTTTCGGATAATATAGGCTCATGTAATTCTTTGTTTATAGCTGAGTTTTGTAGAATATCTTTTATGGATTTCTGATCCAGACCACCATCTTTAGCGTTTATTTTGACATCAAGAAGTTGTTTTTTACAAGATTCGTCAATGTCTTTGAATTTTTCACCCTCTAATAGCCAGCCAAGATTCTTGCGATATGCAGACTCTAGAATCTTAAGGCCTTTTTCATTGGCTTTTTGAGGGTTTACTGATCTTATACCTTCCATTTCAGCTTTTGTTATTTCAATAGTAAGTGGGTCTTGCTTTTTAGATTCTGCAAGCAGGCGCTTTGCTGTAAGCTGCATTGCATTGGAAAAGTTCGGGGTAACACCTTGCCAGTCGGTGAAATATTCATTCATCCACTTTACAAGCTCATCATCGAATTTTTTTTGCCCAGCATCTTCGGATAAATTATATGCCTTTGCTACCTGTTGACCGAAATTTCTTCTTTGTAGCTCTCCTCCTCCGGCGCAGCCATTGCCCATAGGTATTTCTTTTTGTGGCATCATGATTGCTCTGTTGGCCTCAATAGCGATTTGCAATGCTTCTGCTGCTTTTTTCTCTGCATTCCTGTCTAATTTATCAGTGTTTGCAGCATCAATTAGATCCATTAAATTTTTGTCTAATTTCGGGTGCGAGGGAACTTTTTCAGTAACATTAGGAATTGTTTGAATTACTATCGGGCGTTTTACTTTTTTTGCAGCTTTTGCCAGAGCTTCATATGTTCCATCACCGAGTTTATTACCTTGTGCGTCGCAGTTTAATGTTTTCATGGTAGCATGGCAGTGAAAGTCAATGCGTGTTTCGGATAGTCTTTTAGACATATCCTCATTGCCTTGCGCCAATTGCAAGGCGGCTTCAGCCTTTAATGCTTTATCTATACCTTTGTATATTTCTACTGCAATATCGGGTTTTAAAACTCCCGAATAATCTTTTACACCGATAGTGCCGTGGCTAATTTTAGCAGATTCGACCATGTATTTGATTATGTCTTTGATCGGCATGCCTTCTTTATATGAACACTCAATGCTTAAGTCGATACGCGCGCCCTTTGCTCGTTGAGATTCAATTGCTTCGATTGAATGACGCATAGAGTTATGAGTGTTTTGTGCTGTGAACATTCTTATGTGCAATGGATGCCCATCTGCTGCTTTTGCTATTTCTTCATAGAGTGAATTAACGGCCGGTTTTGAGAGCGTTTGCATAGCAAGCCCAACATCTCCGCGCATTAGCATTGAAACGGGGGTTTTATTTTCCAGTAGTTTTACCGTTTTGTTAAGAACTCCAAACGGATTAAATCCTGCGGCTGCGATTGCCTGTCCCCATGTTCCGCCATAGGCCATTACATGCTGGTGCAGCCCGTCTTTGTTGGCGTCGTCGATAGCATCTATTGCTTTCATGATTTTTTCAGTAGGCCCCGGATATATACCGGAATGTGACTGGAACATATCTCTTGGCTCATGAGCTATGCGGATAAGATTTTTTGGCGGTAATATTTTTGGTGCTATTTTTTGGGTGGATTTCATTCACTTTCTCCTGAAGTTTTAAAATATTAATTTTTGAGAAAGTGACCTTAGATAATATTTTTTTATCTGACAAGCAGGGTTTTTGCGCTCCGTGCAATGCTATAAATACAAACAATAATGAAGGGGTTGAAATATAATAATAAAAAAATTTACGATTTTTTTAGCTATCATTTAAGAGCCAAGAAGATGTGCCTCCTTAATTGGGGGAGAGCCATAAAATGGCGGTGAGGGTGGGATTCGAACCCACGGTACGGTTACCCGCACGCCAGTTTTCAAGACTGGTTCCTTAAACCGCTCGGACACCTCACCGCAAGCGATAGTATTTTATCAGGAAGGCTGCTTTTATCAGATGGGGGTGGCTTGTGCAAGAGTTTTGTGAATCTTTAGATTAAGTTTTTATGATCGTTGGTTTGCAGGGGGGGGGGTGGTAGATGATGATTCTAATCTTTTATCGGGTGAAAATGCTTTTTTAAAGTCTCTTATAGCATTTATGGTACCTTCTACATTAGATAATTTACTATTTTGAGATGGAATAAAGCCTCCATTATGTTTTGTATTACACATAATGTTTACTTCCTGTTGTGAAAGAATGTTTTTATTTACTAATTCCAAAAGAAAAGACTTCGTTTTATTAATAAGGCATACATTATTAGTCATGAATGTTTGGTGTAGTAAGTTGTAACCATCCTTGTTTGTATAAAGCACAATATTTTTAATATCTTCATTTTGTATTAAGCCCTCTTTGTGCCAATCAATAATTTTGTTAAATAAAAATTCTGCAACATCATCTCTTGAATGGTTTTTAATAACAGCGTGTGTAAGTATTGTATGGCCGTGTGTGTCTTTTTGTGTTAGGGCTGCGGCTAATTCTTCTTTTTTGTTATCTTTGAATTTTTCTTCAAGAGCTGAAACAACGGCCTGACAAAGACAAATATTTTGTGTTTGAAGTGCTAAATGAACAATATTTTTCTCTTCTTTGTTTATGGATAGTAATATTTTATCGAGTTGTGCTTGCTCTCCATCATAAAATGTTTTTAGTAGAAACGGCAACATATAGTCTCTAAAAACTTCCTGAGAGCCTGTTCTAACTGACATATGAAGGAGGTTGTCACCACAATCATAATCAAATGGTATTGGGGCTTTTAATTCATCTGAAGAAAACTCCGTCAAAAAATCAAATACTCTTTTGCAAATTGCCTTATTTTTTGTGTCTAACGCATGCACAAGTATGTTGCTTGTTTTTTTATCCCTTGGGGATAGTAATGATAGTTTTTGCTCATGAGATAATTTACTAATTAGGGGTTGCCACAAAGTTAAAATAATATTTAATGCTTTTTGTAGAGTAAATTCCACTCTATTGTTTTGAACAACTTGTTTATTATAGTATGAAATTGGTATGCGAATTAAATCATCAAGAACCGAATAGCCATGAATACTTCGTTCCGCTAAGAAGTCAAAGTTATCTTCTCTTTTTTTAAGAAAAGATTTGATTTCTTGCAGACTATGTTTAGTCCGTGCGCTGGGATTGATGTAACCCATAAAAAGTTTGTGAAAATCTTCTGCTTTTTCTGATCTTACCTGAACTTTTTGTTTTTTTGTATCTTGTGACATAATTATTTTGCGAAATTTAAATTTTCGCAAAAGTGTAACAGAAAGCTAGGTGTTTTGCAACGATTTATTGTCCATTCCAAGTGCCATACATATCGCCTTTGCCTTAGTTAGTGTTTCTTCAAACTCTAATTGAGCAATGGAATCATATACTATCGCTCCGCCGACTTGAAATTCGAATCTGTTACCTTGTGTTATTATTGTTCTTATTACAACACAAAGATCGGATGAGCCGTCGCCGCCAAACCATCCTATCGCGCCTGAATATATGCCGCGTTTTACTTTTTCTATTTGTGTGCACAGCTCCATAGCTTTTATCTTAGGCGCTCCGGTCATCGAACCCGGAGGAAAGCAGCCTTTTATAAGGTCAAGGGTCGATCTGTCATCTCGTTTTTGTCCGATTACGGTTGATGCCATGTGATGCACTGTGGCGTAAGATGATATTTCAAACAGATTTTTTGTCTCAACCGTGCCGCTATAGCAACTACGCGCCAGATCATTGCGGCATAAATCAACTATCATTAAATTTTCTGCGCGGTCTTTTTCGCTATTTGCCAGAGATTGTTTTAGTGCTTCATCCTCTGCAATATTTTGCGATCGGGCGGCTGAGCCTTTTATCGGTCTTGTGTCGACGTTTCCATTTTCGTCTATGTGCAAAAAACGCTCGGGACTAGATGAAATTATAGTCTTATCGCCAATTTTGATAAATGAGCTGTACGGAGCCGGACTAATTTTGGCGAGATTGCTAAATATTGCAAATGGTGAATATTCTCCTTCAAGCTTGCCTGAAAATTTGCGGGTGAGATTGGCTTGATAAAGGTCACCACGACATATCGCGTCTTTTATTATATCAACATTACGTAAATATTCTTTCTTGGTCATGTTAGAAGAAAGATCCGATATATTTACTTTTATATCCTCAACTTCTATCGGTTCGGGAATGTATTTTAATTCATCTTCGGAGTCTGCGTAAATATTTATTTGTTCAAGTTCATGGTCAAAATGTAATATCAGGCCGAATCGGGCGAACCACAGCTCGTTAAAATTAAACTCTGAATCTGTGTCTTCGGGAAGTTTCTCAAGGCAGTTTTTTAGGCCGTATCCTAAATAACCAAACCATGCATTTTCAAATTTAGCGGAATTTGATTTTAGTTTTTCATCTAATTTTTCAAAATCAGATTCTGATATTTGTTCTTTTGGCCTAAGAGCAAGATATGAGTTGCTGCCGGTAAAATCATTTTCAAGGCCGGAATATAAAAATACCAAAACATCTTCGCTTATGGATGCCGCATTTGCGATTGCGATCGGGTCTTGCCATTTTGTGGTTTTGTATAATCTCATGTTATTTGAAACTGTCACCCTGAACTCGTTTCAGGGTTCAGGTATGATTAGCTTTTTGCCTAGTTATAAAAATAGTTATGTGTAATATTCTACACTGATCTGGATGCTGAAACAAGTTCAGCATGACAGAATATATACACTTTAGAATGTTGCAGTAGCAACAATCAAGATGATAAAACTTTTATCACTTGCTCATTCTCTTCCGGTTTACCGAAGGTTATTCGCAAAGCTGTGCCTAGCCCATAATTTCCTACGGGGCGAACGATGATTCCCTCATTCATTAGTTTCTCATAAGCTGCATTGGCCTCATTTTCTGAACCGAAATCAACTAAAATAAAATTTGCAACGGTAGGGTATGTTTTAATACCGATTTTTGCCAGTTCTTTTTCCATATAGGCAATGGCTTTGTTGTTTTCTTCAACCATTCTGGCGGTGTAGGCAGTATCGCTAACTGCTTCTGCTGCGGCCAATATTGCAGGTGTGGAAACGTTAAAAGGCCCGCGCACTCGGTTTAGAACGTCGGCAATAGATGCCGGGCAATAAGCCCAGCCTATGCGTAAGGATGAAAGGCCGTATATTTTCGAAAATGTACGGGTCATAACAGTGTTTTCGCCCATATCGACAATATCGGCTCCGTCAGTATAATCAGATTCGGTTACATATTCGGCATAAGCTCCGTCTAACACAAGAAGTACATTTTCAGGCAGGCCACGTCGAAGGCGGATTATCTCATCCTTGGCAATATAGCTGCCTGTCGGGTTATTAGGATTTGCTATAAATACGATTTTTGTTTTAGCGGTTACGGCTTTTAGAATATTATCAACATTTGTTTTTAAATCTTTTTCAGGAACGGAAACCGGGCTTGCGCCAACGCCTAGCGAATATATCTTGTACATCAAAAAGCCGTGCTCGGTGTATATGACTTCATCACCTTGCTCTGCATAGGCAAGGCATAAAAAAGAAATCAGCTCATCAGAGCCTGCGCCGCAGACTATTTTTGCCGGATCCAGCCCATAAACTTTACCGATAGCTTCGCGTAAAATGGTTGCTCCACCGTCAGGATAGCGCTCAAGTGTGTTGGCGCAATTTTGATAAGCCTCAATAGCCTTTGGGCTTGGCCCCCATGGAGTTTCATTAGAAGAAAGTTTTAGTACTTTCTTGCCGCCTTTTGCTTTGGAAAGACCGCCCTTATAGGGCTGGATTTCCAATATTGATTTTCTAGGTTGTGGAAGCATATTTTACACTCATCATTAATACTCTCCCTTTGGGAGAGTCAAAATATCGTGAGCGATTGCGAACAGGATATTTTGGTGAGGGAGTTGCTTACCCCTTACCCCCTCCTACAGGAGAGGGTAATAGATACAACAAAAACAATATAATTAAAACAGATTTTTCTAACCCCCGCACTGCTCAATAGACGGGCATTCTTTTTCAAATAATATAACGGCTGTGCCAAGAGGAGCTTCAGCATCCACCTTCAATGGCAGCATATATTCATCATCGCTTAAATACATGGTATATTCGGCTTCTTCACCTTTACGCCGTTTAAGTTCATTTTTAGTAAAGCCTTCAATGGGATGGCGAAAAAAATCAACCTGAATTACTTTATATGGCGTATCTTCGATTGTACGATCGTAGCGCCCGATTATTTTAAAGGCAAAGCGAGCAAGTCTTCTGCCGTCATAAACTTTTACATCAAACTCTTTCCTGCCCTCATCAAGAGCTAGTTTAATCTGCCTTCTTATTTCTAAAATGGCTGTAAGAGGATCGAATGTTCCATTCTTGTTTTCAGCTATTACAGGTTTTCTTTTAAAAGCTTTATCGGGCGGAACGGTCTTATCATAAGTTACATTGCCGTTTTCATCATAGGTAATATCAATGGTTTTGTTGCCTCCACGTCTGGTAAAGAATGTATAATAACTGCGCGGCGCGTATTTTCCGTCTTTATAATCGTATGTTCCGCTAAAATCGCTTCTGTATTTACTTATTTTTTTTACGATACCTATAGTTTCAACTCGGGCATTAAATTTACCTTCTTTGAATTGGGCAAAAAGATCGCCGACATGAATACCGCTCCAATAAGCCTTGTACCAACGGGCGGAATCTTCTTTTAGAGCGTATGACGGCTGTGTTACTGCAAAAAACACAATAACTGTTAATATAATTTTCTTCATGTACTTGAACTTTATAAAATGCATATCCATATATTAATTATGGCTATTATTGATAATCATCAAAAGCCATTATAATATTATAACTAATTAATGTTTATTTACGATAGGTATTACACATGGACTTTAATAAATTTACAGAACGCTCAAGAGCAATAGTGCAAAACGCACAAAGCTCGGCAATAGCAGAAGGTCACCCTAAATTTACGGCTGAGCATCTTTTAAAGGCGCTGCTTGATGATGAAAGCGGCCTTGCAGGGCAGCTGATAGTCTCATGTGGTAGTGACCCTAGAAATATTAATGACCAAGTGGAAGCTGAACTTGAAAAACTTCCCAAAGTTTCGGGATCAGGAGCAGGACAGATATTCCTCGCCCCTGAGCTTGCACGTGTTTTTGAAGAGGCGCAGAAACTTGCTAAACAAGGTGGGGACAGCTTTGTAACAGCAGAGAAATTATTGCAGGCTATAGCAAAAACATCAGGATCTGCGGCTAATAAGATTCTGGCAAATAATAATGTTACCGATAAAAAATTGCAGGCGGCAATTGATGTTTTACGCAAGGGGCGTACTGCAGATTCACAAACTGCCGAAGATAGTTTTGATGCATTGAAAAAATATGCAAATGATCTTACCGCGCAAGCTGAGGCGGGAAAATTAGACCCTGTAATAGGGCGTGATGAGGAAATAAGACGTACTATTCAGGTGTTATCACGCAGAACTAAAAATAACCCCGTATTAATCGGTGAGCCGGGTGTCGGTAAAACCGCTATATTAGAAGGCCTTGCACAAAGAATGGTGGCAGGAGATGTGCCCGAGAACTTAAAAAACGCAAGACTTATGGCGCTTGATCTTGGCGCTTTAATCGCAGGTGCGAAGTTCCGTGGAGAGTTTGAAGAGCGCTTAAAATCAGTGTTAAATGAGATAAAATCTCTTTCAGGCGATATAATATTATTCATTGATGAGTTGCATACTTTGGTAGGAGCCGGAGCGGCAGAAGGCTCAATGGACGCTTCAAATCTGCTAAAGCCTGCTCTGGCTCGCGGTGAACTTCATTGTGTGGGTGCAACTACTCTTGCCGAATACCGTAAATATATTGAAAAAGATGCGGCTCTTGCTCGCCGTTTCCAGTCGGTTTTCGTGTCTGAGCCTACTGAGCAGGATACTATTTCAATATTGCGCGGTATTAAGGAAAAATATGAGCTGCATCATGGTGTGCGTATAACCGATGGCGCATTAGTTGCCGCTGCTACTCTTTCTAGCCGCTATATAACCGATCGTTTCTTGCCTGATAAAGCTATTGACCTGATGGATGAGGCTGCAAGTCGCTTGCGTATGGAGGTTGATAGCAAACCCGAAGAAATTGACGAATTGGACAGAAAAATTATCCAGCTAAAGATTGAGCAGTCCGCTCTTAAAAAAGAAAAGGATTCGGCATCAAAAGAGCGTCTTGAAAAGCTGGAAGAAGAGCTTAAATCATTAGAGGAGAAAGCATCTGACCTAAGCGGTGCATGGCAGGCTGAAAAAATGAAAATTCAGCATGTTAATAAGATAAAAGAAGAGTTAGATACAGCAAAATCCGAACTTGAGCTAAGCCAGCGTGAGGGTAATTTAGGCAGAGCCGGAGAGCTTGCATATGGCATAATCCCCGATCTTACTAAAAAGCTGGAAGCCGCTGAAAAAGAAAAGACCAAGCAGGCCATAAAAGAGGCTGTAACTGATGAGGATATTGCGGCTATAGTCTCGCGCTGGACAGGTATTCCTGTTGATAAGATGCTAGAAGGTGAGCGCGAAAAACTTCTTAAAATGGAAGAGCGACTCGGCGAGACTGTTATAGGTCAGGAAGATGCGATACGTGCGGTTAGTGAATCTGTGCGCAGGTCGCGCGCAGGCTTACAGGATAAAAACCGTCCGCTTGGCTCCTTCTTATTCTTGGGGCCAACTGGCGTTGGTAAAACAGAGCTTACCAAAACATTGGCGCAGTTTTTATTTGACGATAAGACAGCGTTATTGCGTGTTGATATGTCCGAATATATGGAAAAACACGCAGTATCAAGGCTTATTGGAGCTCCTCCCGGATATGTCGGTTATGATGAGGGCGGCCTTCTAACCGAGTCGGTGCGTCGCAGGCCATATCAGGTTATTTTATTTGATGAGGTTGAAAAAGCGCATCCTGATGTATTTAATATATTGTTACAGGTGCTTGACGACGGTCGCTTGACCGATGGGCAGGGCAGGCTGGTTGATTTTAAAAATACTATCATAATTTTAACCTCTAACCTGGGCTCATCAGTGCTGGCCGATCAGCCGGAAGGTGAGGATACTTCTAAAGTGCGTGATCAGGTAATGGAAGTGGTGCGAGCCTCATTCCGCCCTGAGTTTTTAAATCGCCTTGATGAGATTATTCTTTTCCACCGTTTGTCACGCAAACATATGGATTCGATTGTGCAAGTTCAGCTGAAATATCTTGAAGCTATGCTAGAGGATCGCCATATAGGGCTGAAGCTTGATAAGGCTGCTATGACATGGCTTGCAGATAAAGGTTATGATCCGGTTTATGGCGCAAGACCGCTAAAACGTGTTATCCAGCAGGAATTGCAGAATAAGCTTGCTAACCTGATATTGGATGGGTCGATAAATAACGGCGACAACCTATCAATATCTAGCGGTAAGGACGGTTTGATTGTGCAGGTTGAAAAATCACATAAGAATGCGGCTTAAGCTGCATTCTTCATTGTGCCTATGAATTTTGTTATCTCTGCCGACAAAGCCTCTGATTGATCAGATAACTTAGAGCAGGCAGATAGCATTTCTGATGCTGTATGTCCGGTTGTTTCTGATGATTTGGCAACGGAGGTCATGGCATTTGAAACCTTATCTGAATGGCTGGCAACTTCCTGTGCGTTTTTTGCAATTTCATGGGTCGTTTCACTTTGCTGCTTTATAGCTGCCGTTATAGTTCTCGAAACCTCGTTCATTTCTTTGATATTTTCTGTAATGCTTTTTATAGCATCAACTGATGTTCTGGTTTCACCTTGAATATTATTAATAAATGAAGAAATTTGTTCGGTAGCTTTAGCGGTTTGGCTTGCCAGGTTTTTCACTTCCGATGCGACTACTGCAAACCCCTTTCCTGCCTCTCCTGCTCGTGCCGCTTCAATGGTTGCGTTGAGAGCCAGAAGGTTGATCTGATCGGCAATATCGTTGATTATATTAATAACTTCACCGATTTTTTCAGCTCCACTTGAAAGACTATTGACCGCATTACTTGCATTTTCTGCTTTTTCAACTGCATTATTCATCATATCGGATGAGAGGTTTACTTTTGAACTTATTTCCTTGATTGATGCTGAAAGCTCTTCTGTTGCGGCAGCTACGGTAGAAAGATTCTGATTAGTTTCATCAAACTCTTTTTTAAGTTCATTAATCATAATATTATTTGATCCTGCTGACTCAGATACTAATTGTGAGTTTTTTTCCATTTTTCCTGCGGAAGAACCAACTACGCTGACTACAGAGCTTACCGTGCTGTTTAGCTCGTCTGCCAACTTATCCAGAAGCTCTCTTCTTTCTTTGTTGGTTTTCTCTTCGGTATTCTTACGTTCGTGTTCCATTCGTTCTAATTTGAGGCCGTTTTCCTTAAATATTTGAACCTTTCTTGCCATGCTTCCTAATTCGTTTTTTTGTTCGATGTATGGAACTTCTACCTCGTAATGATTTTCTGCTAAAGAGCGCATTATTTCACATAAAGTGATGATTTTTTTTGTGGCTATCTGGTATATTATGTAAGCCATAATAATATTTAGTATAATGGCTATTATTAACTGAACCCAAAGATCATTAATAAACACTGCGCTTTCATCCTCGCCAAATACGGCGCGCACATGCAAATAGCTTTTTACACCAAAAGCGACACCTACAGATGACAAAAATATTGTTATCATTTGTAAACGAGTAGAAAGACTCTTCAAAAAACGGTCGGTTTTTTCAGACAAATCTATACTAGGCAATTCGGGGGTTTTTACCATTTTAAATACCTTTTAAATAGTAGTTAACGACTTTTTCTAACAGCAGAGATATGATATATCATATCTGAGACTTCAGACTATGTCATTATATATTATAATGCCTGGTGTTATTATTTGCTGACAGTTTCAGCGAAGCCGAGTAGGTCGCTGTCTATTATTATGTTTTGATTCTGAGCTGCTTTTGTGTTTATGCGTAGTTTAAGACCTTCGCCTTTTACTACGAATTCCACGACACCACCTTTATCAGCGAAATCTTTTGTACTGCTTATTGTGAGTATGCCCTTGGCGTTTGTTTTATCAAGTATGCCTACAACGTTTCCGGCTTCTGATATACTTACATAAAGCATGTGACACTCTTTAAAATCAGAGTTATCAGGAGAGCGCTTTACATATATAGGCTCAACATTACTGTTATCTAACTTTTCTTCTTTGATAATTTTTTCAAGGCTGGGGAAGACCCCCTCCTGACCTATTGTGCAGATAGTTATTTTCTTATCAGAACGTGTCTGCCATTTTATGTAAGGAATAAGTGTGTGTATCCATGTGGCCTTTGCTTCACTTTCAGAAATCTGGGCATAGCTTTTATTTGCAAGTATCATAACAATCAGCATTATTAAAACGCATGCTGATGTTATATTTGCAAAATATGATTTCATGTAAAAAATGGGTTCTTTATAAAATTTCATTTTACCATAGAAAGTTAAACACACTAGAATTTTATTTCTAAAATTATCAAAAACTTAAGTAATAAAATTTGATAATATTCATATATTAAGTCGCCTTAAGGTTGTGGCAGGCGCGGACCATATACTATCTTATTTAAGATGTACACTAAAAACCATAAGTTGCTTAAAGTATGTAAGAATCTCTTATTAATTCTTCAGGGAGGCCGTTTCTTTTTCTTTATCAGGCATAGAAATTTGTTCATATCTTTCTAATTTCACCTTATTAAGATCGGTAACGGTAAGATACATTCTCTTGCCCTCATAAGACGGATGTTCTGGTGGAACGTTATCTAGAACCTTAAAGTTAATGCCCAGATTATAGCAATGCCTTCGGTTATTCCTAACCTGTATTGCCGGGCCTATGGTAAAAAGATAATCAGCGCCGCTTAGCTTGCTTTCAATTGTTGCAAGTTCAACAATTTTCTCTCCTATGCCGCCCTGGCGATATTCGGGCAGGAGCGCGGTTCTATCGACTTCGCAATATGATTTGTTTTTAAGGTTATATTGCGGAAGCTCGTTTGCCAACTGAAAATCCATCGTTTCAAACGGCAGTAAAGTGCCTGAGTTTTTGTAGTGGAATATAATTCTTGCACCGCCTACAATTTTCTCACCATCTTTTATTACCAGTATTTTGGTAAACTCCTGTTCATCATAAATATCTTCATGAGTTGAGTAGTCCTGAAGTTTAAAATGACTGGTATATACGTCTTCTCTAATTGTGTAATATTGATTAAGATCGTACGGATTCTTCGTGAAGCCGTAGCTTATTCTTTCCTTCGTTTTCATTGTATCTCCCCAATTTAACTAAAATGTAACGCTCACTTTTCCATATATACTTCTTCCTATTTCTGATTGTTCTAGTGATGGTATAGCAATAAATTCCTTATGATATTGGTCAAAAATATTTTGCCCGACTAAACTAAGCTCAATACCTTTTCTTGGCTCCCAGCTAAACATTGTGTCAAAGCGCCAGTATGTAGGTATGCTGACGGATGATAGGTTGTCAACATAGTATAATGTGTTGTCCATTTTTATGTCGTAAGGCAGTTTCAAATGTGAGCTTATATTAAATTGATTTTTAGGAGATTTGCCTTCCTCCGATACCAGGCTTGTGTCGGTGCTGCCTGTGTCTTTATCGGTTTCAACAACAAGGAAGCTATACGATCCTTTTAGCTGCCATCTGTCGGTTGCATCATATGTCGCAGCGATTTCTCCGCCATAGCTTTGCGCTGCTCCACGGTTTGATGCTATAAGCGGCACGGTAATGTTGCCGAAGGCAGTGCCTCTTTCTAATGTGCGTAAGTTGTCATAGTCGTTATAGAAAGTACTAATATCAATATATGTTTTTGGGATTACTTTCGTTCTGTACCCTGCTTCATATGATGTTAATCTTTCAGATTTCATTTGCTCGCTGCCGACAAGTGCAATAAAACCGACATTTTTAACTACCCCTACGATCTGCTGAATATTATGTTCGGCATAGTTGGGAGTGCGAACGGCTCTTGATACCGCCCCCCAGATCGTATGGTTTTTGTTAGGTGTCCATGCAAGACGAGCGTTAGGTTGCGCTTCAAAATCAGTATAATCATTATATTCAAATTTTGAACCGATAGTCAGATTAAGCTTATCCTTTATCAGTGTTATCTTATCCTGCGCAAAGGCACTAAAAAGATTATCATCACGCTCATTGGGAGAAAATTGGAAATAGAATCTATCGGGTTTTTCAATGTGCGTAAGCCTATAACCTGTTCCCCATGTTATTTCATGCCTGTCAAGCGGGTGAAAATTATGCTGAAAATCAAAGTCAAAAGTCGTTACCGCTTCACGCGAAAGGTCGAAATTGCGTTCGAAATGATCGATATATGACTGTATGGCATAGTTGGAACTACTATCAACCACATGTTTGTATCGGCCTAAGATATTATAACCTTTAAGATGGTTATCATCAGGCACTATGATGGAGTATGGTGTGTTTATAGTGGGTACGGTAGCATTTCTATCGACCTTGGTGTCGTAAATGTCGCCTTGAAAAGTAATAGAGTTTTGCTGCTTATCCCAATCAACGCGAAAACCTGCCTGACTTGAATTCCACTCATCTCTTGTGTCATTTCCGTCTGCTGAGCGCGAAGGCTGAGTGTCACTGCGTTTGCCGTATAGGCGGTAATATGTAAAAGGATTTATTTCACCCCCTACACGAGCACTTGCAATATGCTCTATGTTGCCTTGTGTTATGTTTATTTGCTTACCTAAAGTATTGACGGCATCTTCTGTAATTACATTTATAATACCGTTTACTGCATTGGCGCCCCACAAAGATGCGCCCGGCCCCCGTATAACTTCAATTTGCTTGATATCTTCTATCATTACGTTTTGAGCTTCCCAGTTAACGCCTGAGAAAACGGGAGTATAAACGCTTCTGCCATCTATGAGAACCAGCAGCTTGTTGGTGATAGTATCGTTGTTGCCTCGTGCGGCTACCGCCCATCTCTCTGCGCCCATACGCGCAACTTGAATGCCCGGAGCAAGGCGCAGAATTTCAGGAATACTTGTTGCGCCGGATCGCTTTATATCATCGCGCGTTATAACATAAACAGCAGCGGGAACCTCGAAAGGATCCTCAGGCTGTTTGGTTGCTAAGGTTACTTTAACACTAGATAGCTTTTTAAGTAGCGATAGATCTTTTTTACGCTCTGATGCCTGAACATTGCCACTTAAAACAAGTGTAAGTACAAATGTAACAACATAAAACTTTTTAAGGGGGGTCATTTTGCCTTCAACCAAGGGTTTTATTTGTATTGACCTTGAGAATATATTCTTATTATTATTAAAACAATAAAAATTATTTTTTAAATATTGCGTTTTGCTTTTTATGGGATGCGGCCTTAATGAAAAAATTACTTACTAGTTTCTTAAATAAGCCGGTTCAGAAAAAGCTGACGGTGATGGTGATGTTTATCACTTTTATTTCCGTTTCGGCTGCTTGTTCGGCGTTTTTAAGCTATTATGTTTATTCAACAAAAAAATCAATGATTAATGAATTATCCTTAGTAAGTGATATTGTAGGCAAGCGTACAGCGCCGGGAATGCAGTTTATGGGAGAGGAGTTCGCACAAAAAGCTGCGAGTAATCTTGCTGATCTGAAAAATAACAAATCTATAATTATGGCATGTCTTTTTAAAAACAACGGCAATCTTCTTGCAGAGTATCACAGCGAGAAAACAATGGATTGCCCTGAATTTCCGTTGAATGAGACGGTTCAGTTTTTAGGAGAACATCTGATTTTACATCAGGATATAAAATCCATAGACGGAAAAGTTGTCGGCTCTATATACATAAAGGCTGATATGCGTGAGATTTATCATAATGTTTATATTTTCACCCTCGGAACATTAGTTTTGATGGTTTTAGTTCTGATAATTGCCTATTTTTTAGTCAGGCAAATGCAGAAAATAATCTCTGTACCTGTGCAAAATCTTGCATATACAGCCCAGAGCGTAATGGAGCATGATGATTATTCTTTAAGAGCTCCGCATTTTTATGATGATGAGCTTGGGGTTCTGGTTGATACGTTCAACTCTATGATGCAAGAGGTCGAGAAAACAAGATACGATCTTGAGGATATAGTTTCGGAGCGCACAAAAGATTTAAAGGATGCTTTGATAAAAGCTCAGTCCTCCAATAGAGCAAAAAGTGAGTTTCTGCGTAATATGTCACATGAATTTAGAACTCCTCTGCATGGAATGCTTAGCTTTTCGTCATATGGAATAAATGAGGCCGGAACCGCTGATAGAAATGATCTTTTACGCTATTTCTCACGTATCAATCAAGTGGCGCAAAGGCTCCTAAAGCTGGTAGAGGCTATATTATCTATCGCCCAACTAGAAAGCGGTAAGGAGTCGTTCGATATTCAGGAGGACGACCTTATGTATGCCGTTCAGTCTGTAATAAAAGAACAGCAGGCATTGCTGATGGAAAAAAACATTGAGGTGGAGGTAAGAGATACCGATATATCGACAAGGGCAGAGTTTGATCGCGACAAGATGGTGCAGGTTATTACCAATATACTTGGAAATTCTATTAAATTTACACCATCGGGCAAAAAAATTATAATAGAGTTTTCCGAGCGCATGTTTACGCGTGACAGAAGGCGCAAATCCGCTCCTGCTATTTCTATATCAATTATCGATCAGGGTGTGGGCATTCCCGATGACGAACTGGAGAAAATATTTGATAAATTCGTACAAAGTAGTAGAACTGATACTGGTGCCGGTGGTACGGGTCTTGGCCTTTCGATCGCCGCAGGTATTATTCGTGCCCATGATGGCGATATAACGGCATCAAATTCCGAGGAAAACGGTGCTGTGTTTGTAATTACAATTCCAAGGGAAGCTCGTAAGTAATGAGATTTATTTTAGTATTTTTATCTGTAATTTTATTGGCATCTGCGTCGCATGCGGCATTTTTCGGGTTATTCGGATCTGAGCCGGAGCATAACGCTCTGACTGAGGCCGCGGAACTGGGTAATAAAGATTATGTAAAGAAACTTATTAAGCAGGGAGCTGATATTAACTCCGTTGACGCAAATGGGAATACGGCTTTAATGAATGCGGCAAAAAGCGGTAATCAGGATATTTTAAATTATCTTGTTGAAAAAGGTGCCGATTTAAACATGGTTGATGCTCATGGCAGAACGGCTCTGCATTATGCAGCCAAGAACGGTTTTGCCGATATAACAAAAACTCTTGTTAAGGCCGGAGCCGATACCACCATAACCGATATTTACGGCATGACTGCTCTAAAAGAGGCGATGGCTGTCCGTAATGTTAGTGTTATAAAGGCAATTGACCCTACGGCACTTGTTGCCATTCAAAGTGAGGCAGCATTTCCTGTTATAAGCGGTGTTGCCGCTGCCGCAGGGGGTGGGGGGATTTCAACTACTACACTTGCTGTTGCAGGCGGAGCTGCCGCTGCCGCAGGGGGTGTTGCTGCCGCCGCAGGAGGTGGTGGTGGAGGTGGCGGAGGTTCGTCATCCTCAGGCGGTGGCGGTTCAGGTGGTGGTGATTCTGGATCAGGCGGTGGCGGCTCCGGTGGCGGAGGATCGGGAGGAGGAGATTCCTCAGGTGGCGGCAGTAGCCCCACTCCCTCTTGTACCAGTGGTTTTTTAAGTGGAAATTCTGAATCGGCAGCCAGATTGTTAATATGTCCTAGTACTATCTATAATTCATATAGCATTAGCAATATAAATGCGGCGGCGGCATATGATGCAGGTTATACAGGGCAAGGTGTTACTATTGCAATAGTAGATACAGGTGTTGATCTTGACCATGTGGAATTAGATGCAAATATTTTAACCGGATATGACTTTTATAATAATGATAATAATCCGGATGATGATAATGGTCATGGCACTCATGTTGCCGGAATTGCCGCGGCTGAGAAAAATAATATAGCAACTCACGGTGTCGCGTATGATGCTAAGATATTACCGATTAAAGCATTAAGTTCATCGGGTTCGGGGCATTCGGCAGATATTGCAAAAGGCATTTATTATGCAATTAATCATGGATCTTCTCCTGTTGTAAATGCAAACCCCGCTAAAATAATAAATTTGAGTATTGGTAGCAGTAATATATCAAGCGACCCTCTTTTTCCTGATATTGAGGCGGCTATGAAGAGTGCTATTGATAGCTCAAGCGTTGGTGCGTTAATTGTGGCTGCAGCAGGAAATGATAGTAAAAGTAATGTTTCATGGCCCGCACGTTATGCCGCAACAATAACAGAGTCGGGTAGTGAGAAGGATTCTATTAATGACTTAGCAGGCAATAAAGGCGCTTTAATTGCAGTGGTGGCTCATGATTCTTCTAATAGCATAGCAAGTTTTAGCAATCATTGTGGTGATGCTAAAGATTGGTGTTTGTCAGCACCCGGCGCAGTAATAGTATCTTCATATAAAAACAATCAGGTCGCTGTCACCAGTGGAACGTCAATGGCAGCTCCACAAGCGTCCGGCGCTGCTGCTATAATTTTTGAAGCTTCTCTTGAGCATAATAATACGGCATTGACGGGCAGGCAGGTTGCTCAAATATTGTTAGATGGAGCAAATAGCTCGTTTTCCGGATATGATGCGGATATTTACGGTCATGGATTACTTGATGTAGAAGCCTCTCTTAATCCACTTGGTGTTTTGTCTGTACCCACAGGAAGTTCTGTTGGTACAGGTAGTGTTTTGTTATCCACCTCATCAATCACAACCTCCTCCGCATTTGGAGATGCTTTGAGTGGATCTGGTGCGTCATTCACTTTTTTAGATGGCTATAACCGCGCTTATAACATGAAACTTGCATCAGTCACCCAGGGCAATGATACATTCGCGGATTTTGATCGTAAATTCGGCGATTATGGTTATGGCTTTATCTCCAATGATATACAAATATCGGATAATATAAGTTTTGCCTATTCAAATATAATGGTGCAGGACTCGCAGGAGCCTGAGGAAGAGGCCGATAGTTTCGCTCGCATGTCATTCGGGTTTGAAAATGAAAAAGCCTCTGCCAGTTTTAATTATAATGTGCCGATGGAGGTTTCTTTCGCGCCTGCTGTTTTTGATGGTAGTTCGTATCGCAATACTATTATGGGTAGAAATTCATTTGTTAGTTTTGTAGAACGTGGTTCAAGTTATGTAACGAAATTTAAAACTTCGGACAAAACAACTGTAAGAAGCGGAAGCTTTATAAGTGATGATAATGGTGGTTCGGTATTAGGCTTTATCAGTGATTTTATATATCACGCTGATAATGCTGATTTAGGTTTGCAGACCGGTTTTATAAATGAAGAAAATACCCTCCTTGGTGGCCGTATGGATGGTGCTTTCGCAATTGCGGGCAATACTCCAACGTGGTTTTATAATTTCTCAGGGCAAATGCCTTTAGAAGAAGGCATAAAATTATTTGGTGAATATAATTTCGGAATAACATATGCCGAGGCGGCCACAACATCAATTTTAGAGGGTATTTCCGATATTAAATCAACCTCATTCGCGCTTGGTGTTTCATTTACCGATCGCTTATATGATGGCGATTCACTGACTCTAAAAATTGCTCAGCCATTACGCGCAGAGTCAGGGAGCGCAACTTTTGATCTTCCCGTAGCACGCGATATAGCGGGTAATATTTACAGATCTCGGGAAGCAATATCACTTAGCCCTTCTGGCCGCGAGATTGATCTTGGGGTGTTCTATGATACGCCTTATAAAGGTAATTCATCATTAAATCTCGGTGCGATATATCGTATGCAGCCGGATCATAATAAATACGCAGAGCCGGACTCTGTTTTCATGGTTAAATATCGTTTAGGCTTTTAATATCCGTAAAAAGCATATATATGGATGAATATTCTTCAGAAAAATCATAAAGGAAAGAATATATGACTATATTACCGTTGGTATATGCGCCTGACCCTATATTTAAGAAAAAGGCTGAGAGCGTCGGCAAAGTGGATGCTGCGGCGCAGCAAATTATGGATGATATGATGGAAACTTTAAAAGCCGAGCACGGAATAGGCATGGCTGCACCTATGGTCGGTATATTGAAGCGTATAGTGGTTGTTAACCTTACAGAAGATGGTAAGGAAGTGCAATTGCAGATGGCAAACCCGCAAGTTATTGAGTCGTCAAAAGAAACTCAGGTATATCTTGAGGCTTCTTTGTGTTTTCCCGGTGTTTCAGCGGATGTTACGCGCCCAAAATATGTAAAAGTATCCTACCTTGATTATGACGGTAATAAACAGGAAATGGAAGCCGAAGGTTTCTTAGCCACTGTTTTGCAGCATGAGATAGATTATTTAGACGGTAAGGTTTTCCTTGATTACCTGTCAAAATTAAAGCGCGACACTATGATGCGTAAAATGCAAAAATATATGAAACAACACGGCCATCATGTGCATGGGCCTAATTGTAATCATTAATATAGTATTTCTCATTTATGGTTTCTTAAATTAACTTCCGTCATACTTCGACTTGATCGAAGTATCCATATACGCGCATGGCGCCATGGGGCTTTACCCTTGGTGATTCACTTAAGATAGATACTGCGGTTAAACCGCAGTATGACAACAACCTAAGCGGAAATTACTATAAAAACCGATGCGATCAATTATCTCTGGTAAAGATAGAGGCAATTGATCATTATAATATTAAACCTTTATACGAGAAACCTTGTTTGCAATCAGGTAGGTCACAAGACCGGCAAGTATTCCCGGGCCAACCTCATAAACGGCAGAGCTAAGACCCATAGACCTCCACAAGAACATAACGGCAAGAGCAATCACCATCATGGCTATTGCAGTTGCCTCCGAAGGCTTTCCGCCAAATACATATACAGTAAGAATAGGCGCAAAAGCACAGGCCAATGCCGACCAGGCAATAAGCACCAGACTAAACACACTATCATTGCCAAATAATGCGATACTAAGAGCAACTGATGTCACAAAAACAGTTGCAATTTTTGTGATTATGTATGAACTCTTATTTTTAAGTGGAAAATCTCGTGTAATAGCTGCTGTACAGCTTAATATTTGTGAGTCGGCCGTTGACATTGTTGCAGCAAACAAGCCGGCAAGAACAAGGCCGATTAACACATCCGGAAATAAATGCTGGGCAAGAGTAGGAAGCGCGAGCTCCGCGTCAAAACTATCAACTTGCGGCAACAATAAACGCGCGGCCATTGCTGTGAATATTGTTATACCAAAGAATAAAATATACCACGTGTAATAATATGCTCTAACGCGCTGCATATTTTTTGGATTGTCCATAGACATAAAACGCACCATAATATGCGGCTGCCCTATAACACCGAATCCTGCAAACATCCAGCCTATAACGAAGGCTATAGGCCCGGCAATGCTTCCTAACAATTCTGTCTGTGGAAACAGATTCATATAAGTAGGTGATACATCATGTATGGCAATATTAAACTGCTCCAGACCACCGATCTTAATTACCGCAGTTATACATAATAATACCATTGCTAAAATCATTACAAATGATTGCGCCGCATCAGTCCAGATTGAGGCTCTTATGCCTCCTGCAAAACAATATAGGAGCACCATAATAGCGCCTATAATCGCTCCGGCCGAATAGTCCCAACCGAACAACACATGCAAGGCCTTACTGCCTGCATTTAGCTGCGCTGCCGCATATGTACCTAAAAATGCGATTGTTATAAGGCCGCCCATTGCCTTTAATATTTTATAATCAGTGCCATTCCACTTGCTTATTGTTTCCGCAAAACTCAAGGCTCCTTGCTTTTCTGTTGCCATGCGTAGTTTTTTATGAATAAAAGTTGATGCTATAAAATCACCGGCTATCCAGCCTATCATAAGCCATATTGAAGAAAGGCCTACCGTATAGGTATAGCCTATCATACCTACGAACATATAGCCGCTATTATTCGTAGCAACGGCAGATAATGATACCAGCCACGGTTTTACGCTATGCCCGGCAAGGAGGTAGTCTGTATTTGTATGGCGGTTCTTTAGAACAGATAGTAATCCGATAACTACAAAAGCTAATAAGAATAAGCTAAAACTAATAACAATCACAACACTTCCTTTTTTATGTTTTAAAAGAAAGTGAGGCATTCTTACACGTTAGAAGCGCCTTTGCAAGAATAAACCTTAAGAACTTGCCGCGTTATATCTGGAAGATTGGGCAAAAGTTATGCTACCTGCAATCATACCTAAGATGGCAAAGGTAAGGCCCACAAGCTGTGGAGGAACTATAAGCAAGCTCTCTTGATTAGCTGCCAGACCGATATTAATCGCCTCGCACATTCCCCAGCTACCTACACCTAAAATAATAGATAATACCGCTCCTGCGTTATTAGCCTTATCCCAATAAACGCCTGCAGCAAGGGGAACGAATGCTCCGCATAATGTTACCAGATACGCATTTTCAACCATTTCAAAGATGGTAAGACCGGCAGTTGAGCTTAAATAAGCATAGGCCAATACAAAAATACCGAATAAAAGGACACAGATGCGAAGTGTGATTAAAAGGCCTTTATCATTTAGCTTTAGTGGGTTTTTAAGAATGTTTTCCGCAATAATTGCAGATGGGGCGAGCAGAGTTCCCGATGCAGTAGACATAATAGCTGACATAAGCGCTCCGAAGAATAAAATCTGAATAGCAAGTGGAACTTCATTTAATATATACTGAGGTAAAATGCGTTGAGAATCACCACCTTCCGCCAGATGGTCGGTAAGAGAAGGATCGGCCGTAATAGCAGCCAAGGTAATGAATATGGGTATAAAGCAGAATAATATGTAGAAACTTCCACCTATTATCGTACCGCGCACCGCTGTTTTTTCATCTTTTGCCGACATTACACGTTGGAAAACATCCTGTTGAGGAATGGAACCAAGAGCCAAAGTTACAAAAGCACCAACAAATGCTAATATTCCCCCAAGAGTAAATTCCGGCCAAAAATCAAACTTTCCTTCTGCGGAAGCTTTAGCTATAACGGCTGATGCTCCGCCATCGATTTTATCCGATACTAAAAATGCGACCACTATTAGCCCTAACAATATCATCATCATCTGGATGAAATCCATGACGGCTACCGAGAACATGCCTCCAAATATGGTGTAGGCCATAACAACAGCAACACCCAATACCATACCCCATTCAAAACCTATGAATCCACCTGTAACAAGTTCTATCACCAGACCTAGTGCTACAATTTGTGCTGATACCCACCCCAGATAACTTATACATATTGCGATTGATACGAATATTTCAACAGTTCGTCCATAGCGTCTTTGATAAAAGTCGCCGATGGTCATAAGTTTCATGCGGTATAATTTTGCCGCAAAGAATAAACCGACTAGAATCAGGCAAATACCTGCTCCAAATGGATCTGCAACAACACCGCCCAACCCTTCATTAATAAATGTTGCGGGAATCCCTAGTACAGCCTCTGAGCCAAACCATGTAGCAAAAACTGTTGCTATAGTAACATAAATAGGCAGCGAACGCCCTGCTAGAATAAAATCTGTTGAGTTGCGAACACGGTGGGCTGCATATATCCCGATAGCAATTGAGCCTGCAATGTATAATACTAAGAATAATGCAAGAGGCGTCACGAGCTAATCTCATGTATATCGCTGATAATAACTTTATGAGCAGAGCCAAAACCATTGAAATTACTGCGGGATACTTCACCATAAGCACCAAGTTTATCTAGTGCTATCCAGTCGCCTATAGCAACGTCATCCGGTAAAATAAAAGGCCCGTTCATCATATCGACAGAGTCACATGTAGGGCCTGCAAGACGGAAAGGTTTTAATTGTCCGAAAGAACGGCTATCTTCTCGTCGGATAAGGCGAGCAGGATAAGGAAGGCCAATAGCTCCACCTGCTTCGAATAACCCGCCATAAGTACCGTCATTTATATATAAAAGATCGTTTTTACGTCCTTCAACTCTTACAATAAGTGATCCTGAATCGGCTACAAGGCCACGGCCTGCTTCACACAGAATTTCAAGGCCGTCAATAAGATTGCGTTTTAAAGTTTCTCTTATAAGTTTCATATATTCTGCAATAGATGGCGGAGGCAATTCGTTATTTAAGGTGGTAGGAAATCCACCGCCTATATCTAATGATGAAACATCAGCGCCAGACTGATTAATAATCGATGCGGCGTAGTCTATTGCATTGGCATATACATTAATGTCAGTGCATTGCGTGCCGACATGGAAGCTTATACCTAATTTAGCGGCATAAACAGCAGTCTTGGCTATAAGGTCAGATGCGGTATCAGGCTTTGCGCCGAATTTTGTTGAAAAGTCAGTCGCGACATTACCTTTTGGTACGGCAATGCGTACAAATAACTCAAGGTCAGAAGCCATATCGGTAGCTTTCAGTATTTTTTCAAGTTCCTCTTCCGTATCCAGAACAAAGGCTCTTACATTATAATTGAAATAAGCCTCCCAAATAGCCTCAGGTGCTTTTATCGGGTGCATAAAATATAATTTTGCA